>Ga0209086_10000722_pt1 | contig 27814 bp, 18 predicted proteins | sample M_130207_XF_Meta_FD_187312 | JGI IMG/M metagenome (GOLD analysis project Ga0209086, IMG submission 187312) | Freshwater microbial communities from Lake Montjoie, Canada to study carbon cycling - M_130207_XF_MetaG (SPAdes) (version 2) | ecosystem: Environmental > Aquatic > Freshwater > Lake... | reverse complement strand
ATTACCCCTTTGATGAACTTTGTGGATGCGGCATTGGTTTTAAATTGATACAAGGATTCGCTCAAAAAAAAAATATTCCTTTTGATAATCTTATAGAATATCTTGATTTAACAGCCATTTCCATTGCTTCGGATATGGTACCCATAGTTAATGAAAATCGGATACTTTGTTTTTTTGGATTAGAACAAATTAATATAAAACCACGCAATGGGATAAAGGCCATATTAGAATTGGCAAACATCAAAAAAAAAATTACCATCAATGAATTGGTATTTACTATTGGTCCTCGAATAAATGCAGCAGGTAGAATTCAAACAGGCCGTAATGCAGTAGAATTATTAATTTCAGAAAATGATATCCATGCAAAAAAATCAGGAATAACTATTGATGCTACTAACATTGAACGCAGAGCGCTTGATTTAACTATTACTGAGCAGGCATTACAGATGATTGATAAGGATCCTGAATTGATAAAACGAAAATCTACTGTATTATTTCAACCCAATTGGCATAAAGGTGTTATTGGAATTGTAGCTTCTCGATTAATTGAAAAATATTACCGCCCTACTATCATACTTACCGAATCAAATGGTAAAGCAACAGGGTCTGCTCGATCTGTTATAGATTTTGATGTATATAATGCCATTGAATCTTGTTCTGATTTGCTTGAACAATTTGGAGGACATAAATATGCGGCAGGACTAACAATGAAATTAGAAAATTTAGCAGCCTTCAAAGAGCGTTTTGAGGAAGTTGTAAGCGCTACCATTCAGGATTATATGCTAGTTCCTGAAATTATTATTGAAGCAGAAATGGATCTGAAAGATATTACTCCCAAATTTATGCGGATATTAAAACAATTCGCACCCTTCGGCCCTGAAAACATGTCGCCCGTTTTTATTACAAAAGGATTAATAGATAAAGGAAATGCTCGAATTGTTGGCAACAATCATTTAAAGATGGATTTACAAGCACCTGAAATACCGCAGCCCTGTTTTTCATCTATCGCCTTTGCTCAAGGGCATCATTTTGATGATGTGTTTCAAAAAAAACATTTTAATGCTTGTTATGCTATTGAAGAAAATGAGTTCAACGGAAAAACAACTCTTCAATTGAATGTAAAAGACATGAAGGTTTGTTTATAATTTTTTGAAAGTATCATCTGATTTATAAAAAATGATTCTATAAATTATTTATAAGGAATTTCCCAATTAATCCAAAAAAGACATACTAATTTTTAAAGAATATATTATTGTTTTTCAATAGGGAAACCCTTTTTCTCCCATTCCGCAAAACCCAGCTCGAAATTATAAACAGACTTAAATTTATGTTTCTCCATATATGCAGCAGCATCTGCACTGCGTCCCCCACCAGCACAATAAACATAATAAGTTATATTTTTATCTAATTTATCAATCTGCTGTTCTGCATCCTTTGCCAGAAAATCAAGTTGTACGGATCCTTTAATAAATCCGTTTTTTATTTCATCCTTTGTACGTAAATCTAATATTACGCCTTTTTTATCATAAGCAATTATTGCCTTAAACCGATCAGCTGACAAGTTTTTAACTACCCCCGAATTTGCAGCTTGAGAAAAAGCTGTATTTTCAATAGTTATGAGTGCTGCAAAAATCAAGATGTACTTTTTCATTATTAATGATTTAAATTGTTTGTAAATTAAACTTAAAGATAATTACAAATTTATTAAAAAAAAACGAATACTATTAAAAAGCATGCCTATTGAACAAAAAGCTTCTTTATTTAGCCCCCACATGTTCTAATTCCATATTTTTAATAGGAATTACACGTTTACAAGAAATTCCATAACTATTTAATTACCAGAATAATTTTTCAGTTATAACTACAATTTAAACATTTTAAAATAATATGCAGCTTTTTGAATATAATATTAGCTATAATAGTTATAATTTATTATATATTTGCATAGTAAAAAAAACAAAAATAAATTAAATGAAAAGTTTTATTCTCGCATTCTTAATTGCAATTGGTATAATTTCCCCCTCTTTTTCTCAGGAAATTGGTGATAATTATTATAAAAAAGGAACAGCAAACTCATTAGCAGGAAATTATAAAGAAGCTATTAAAGATTATGATAAAGCAATAAAATATAATCCGGAAGAGTCTTTATATTTTTTTGCTCGCGCATTAGCAAAAAACGAATTAGAAAATTATGACGGAGCGATAAAGGATTATACCACTTTTATTAGTCTAAAACCAGACAACTATGAAGGGTATTTTTATAGAGGGTATATAAAAGATCTAATAGGTGATTTTGAAAATGCTATTAAAGATTACGATAAGGCAATAAAATTAAACCCCGATTTTACTCAAGCTTATCATAACAGAGCTACTGCAAAAGATAAAATAGGTGACTATTCTGGTGCGGTAGAAGATTACAGCAACGCTATTCTTGCCAAACCTGATTATTTCACTTATCTTCATAGAGGAAATGCTGAATTTCAGCTAAAGGAATACGCTAGTGCAATTCGTGATTATGATAAAGCAATGGAAGTAAATCCTACCGACTTTGAAGTGTTTTTTTTACGAGGGAATGCAAAAAACGGAATTAAAGATTATGCTGGTGCGATGAAAGATTTTGAAAAAGCAATTGATTTCAGGCCTGATGATGCAAAAATATATAATGAAAAAGCAAAAGCTGGCATCGGATTAAATAATTTCAAATCTGCTTTTCATGACCTTAATATTGCCATAGAACTTAAATGGGATTACCCAGCACCTTATTACAATAGAGCATATGCAAGAAGTGAGTTGGAAGACTATTCTTTAGCTTTGGTTGATTGCAACAAAGCCATTGACTTAAATCCGGAATTTTATGAGGTTTATAATTTAAGGGGATTAATGAAAGGTAAATTGAACGATTTTAAAGGTGAAATATTCGATTTTAATAAAGCTATTGAATTAAAACCAGATTTCGCCGAAGCATATTATAATAGAGGCATTTCTAAAACAAGGACTAATGATAAGGAAGGTGCCTGCCTGGATTTAAATAAATCACAAACATTAGGCAGCTTTAAAGCGGAAGAAATTATTAAACAATATTGTAAATAATTTTATTTTAAAAATTTACCAACCATTTTGGGCCTCAATACCCATTTTTAAAATTATAATTCCCTAAAAGTATTTCATAAATTTTCATCCGAAATAAAATCCCCTAATATATTATTTTAATAATTTATTATTAGCCTATTCAATTTTGTTTCTGAAGCCTGTCCTGAGCTTTTGCCGAAGGATATCAAGACAAAAGAAAAACACACAGCTTTTGAAACATTTAATTTGCGGATTTATTTCGAAAACTGCACTAATTGTCCAATAAATTTATAAAACAAGATTAGCCAATCTAATAAATTAGAGGATGTTTTTTAAAATAAACACCTATAAAATTTGATCGAAATATAAAAAAATGAATGCAATTTGACGTATCAAAAATAAAAATGAGCTTAAAAAGTATTATAAATTCAATTATCTTTGGTACATCTATTAAATTCAATAAAAAAAATAGAGAATAACTTATTTGGCCTTGTTAAGGTTCTCCGATTTTTTATCTATTTTTTAAAAAAATAAATGGAATTAAGATTGAAATATAATTATTTAATAAACCAGAAGATTAAATAAAATGACAACTTCTTCTAACAAGCGAAAAATATTTAACGATCCTATTTATGGTTTCGTATCTACTCCATTTGAAATAATATTTGATTTAATTGAACACCCCTTTTTTCAGCGTTTACGGAGGATAAAACAGCTAGGACTAACAAATTTAGTTTACCCAGGATCCTTGCATACTCGCTTCCATCATGCAATGGGTGCGATGCATTTAATGGGACTAGCCATTGAAGAAATAAGATCAAAAGGTCATGAAATTACCGAGAACGAAGCCAAAGCTGTAACAATTGCAATTCTTCTGCACGACATAGGCCACGGGCCTTTTTCTCATGCTTTGGAACATAGTATTGTTAATAATATTACCCATGAAGATATTTCACAATTATTCATGGATCGCCTAAACATAGAATTTAATGGGGAGCTTACTTTAGCAATTAAAATATTCAAAAATAATTATCACAAAAAATTTTTACATCAGTTGGTTTCAAGTCAGTTAGATATGGATCGGCTAGATTATCTGAAACGCGATAGTTTTTTTACAGGAGTTTCAGAAGGAGTAATCAGTTCCGACCGAATCATTAAAATGTTGAATGTTGTTAACGACCAGCTAACAATAGAGGCGAAAGGAATATACTCCATCGAAAAATTTATTATTGCTCGCAGGTTGATGTATTGGCAGGTATATTTACACAAAACAGTTTTAAGTGCCGAAAATTTATTAGTGAATATTTTAAAATATGCCAAAGAATTAGCGAAAAATAACGTAGCGCTCTTTTGTACACCTCCTTTAAAAACATTTTTATATAATCATTTTAGTAAAATTGATTTTACTAATAAACCTGAATTATTAGATGCATTTGCATTGCTTGATGATTACGATATAATGACTTCAATCAAAGTTTGGACCACCCATACAGACAATGTTCTATCTATGCTTTGCAAACATTTAGTTAACAGAAAATTGTTTAAAGTAGAAATGCAAGGCATGGCATTCGATAAAATAAAAATTGAAAAACTGAAAAATGAAATAAAAAAAAGACTGAACTTAAACGATAACGAAGTAAACTATTTTGTGCTTTCTGGCTTTGTAGCAAATGATGCGTACCGGGGCGACAGAATTAGTATAAACATATTATTTAAAGATGGTACTGTTTTAGATATAGCCAAAGCCTCCGACCAATTGAATATTGAGGTTTTAGAAAAAACAGTAAAAAAGTATTATTTGTGTTATCCAAAATAAATAAGAATAGATTTTTAATAGGATTTAAAAATTATTGCAAATTTCACCCGTCCCAAAAATATAACAATACAAGCTGTTTTTCACCTTAGATTGCTTATACTATATGTGGTATAAAATAACGTGTTTAAAATACGAAATTGGCAATAAGCAAATGACAATAAGCAATAAACAATAAGCAAAATTGCCAATTTGTGGAATGGGATAATTTATCCCGTTTTTAGTATAGTAAAGCTTTAAAAACAATTTCGACAAAATAGATATATCAATAAAAATAGATGATTTCATTTTTTTGCAAAAAAACATCCTTATGAAAACGCGCGTGAGGAATGAACAAACGCGATGCAGTGTTGCAAGTGGGGAGGAATCGTTTGTTCTTGATTTTTTGTTTCTGGAGCCTGTCCTGAGCTTTTGCCGAAGGGTATCAAGACAAAAGAAAAACACACAGTTTTTGAACCGTTTAATTTGCGGGAGTTATTTCAAAAACTTCACTTATCTTTGTTAGGAAAAAACAATAAAACAATTGAAAACAAAAACGCTTAAAAAAAATAAAGTCAATGTAGTTACTCTCGGCTGTTCAAAAAATATTGTGGACAGTGAAGTATTAATGGGACAATTAAAGGCAAATAATTTTGTTGTGCAGCACGAAAGTACAGATGATGATTCAAGCATTGTAATTATAAATACTTGCGGATTTATTGACAATGCCAAGCAAGAAAGTATCGATACCATCATTAGCTATGCAAACGCAAAAGAAGAAGGCTTGGTTCATAAAGTTTATGTTACCGGCTGCCTGAGTGAACGCTATAGAACTGAATTAGAAAAAGAAATCCCCAATATCGATGGGTATTTTGGTACCAGAGAGTTGCCTCGATTATTAAAAACATTAAAAGCGGATTACAAACACGAGTTAATAGGTGAGCGATTATTAACAACCCCTCATCATTATTCTTATTTTAAAATTTCAGAAGGTTGTGACAGACCCTGTTCTTTTTGTGCAATACCATTAATGCGTGGCGTGCACATTTCTCGACCAATTGAAGATTTAATAAAAGAGGCGAAACATCTTGCAAAAAATGGTACCAAAGAGTTAATGCTTATTGCTCAGGACTTAACTTACTATGGTTTGGATATTTACAAAAAACGTAACCTATCCGAATTACTTAAAAACCTTTCAGATGTTGAAGGTATTGAATGGATTCGTTTGCATTATGCTTTTCCAAGCGGTTTCCCTATGGATGTTTTAGATGTAATGAATGAACGTAAAAATATTTGCAAATACCTGGATATGCCTTTGCAACATATTACTGATGATATGCTGAAAAGCATGCGCAGAGGAACTACCAAGAAAAGAACTATTGATTTGGTGAATGAAATACGAGATAAAGTTCCTGGAATTACCATTAGAACAACATTGATAGCAGGCTACCCGGGTGAAACAGAAAAAGACCACCAAGAAATGTTGGAATGGATAGAACAGACAAAATTCGATCGTTTAGGTATTTTCGCCTATTCACACGAAGAAAATACCAGCGCTTTTTTACTTAAAGATAATATTTCCGCTAAAGTTAAACAAAGCCGAACCGAAGCTGTAATGGCTCTTCAGCAAGGCATTTCGCTGAAGCTAAACCAACAAAAAATAGGCAATACTTATAAAGTTCTTTTTGATAAAAAGGAAGGGGATTATTTTATTGGCCGTACCGAATTTGATTCTCCCGAAGTAGATAATGAGGTACTTGTAAAAGCAGATCAAAATTATATACGTATTGGTGATTTTGCAAATGTTGAAATTATCGCTGCCGAGGATTATGATTTATTTGGAAACGTAATTTAAATTAATTGTACTTAATTCAATAGTTTAATTTAGACTCTAAGTAGAATATAGAGGGCAATCCAATTAAGCCTACCTAAAAGAAAAAGATGTTATTTAAACAAAATAAATTTATAGACGTTTGCGGGAGGTCCGAACAAACGCAATGAAGTGTTGCCTGTTTGGAGGAATGGCTTGTTATTGAACTTTTGTTTCTTTTTTTTCAAGAAAAAATAAAAACACACAATTTTATTTTAAAATTATACTCTAACTAAAATTCGTATTTCCCAGTATGAATCATAAATTATCTTAATTTATAATCCACTTTTAAATTCTTGGTTCGAATATTTATACCCATTGTTTAAACGGAGAAAGCAAGATGTTTTTATCTAACACATTATTTTTAGAATTGCCCAGTCCCTATTTCTTCAATTCATTCATAATAGCTATTGTTTCATTAAGATAAATATCTTTCTTAATACTCTTATACCATTCTTTTGTTTTAGAAGCTTTTGAAGTATCTAATGCTATGGTTATGGCGTCTCTTTTTAATGATATTATTTCTATGTCAGAAACTCCTTTATCAAACTCTTCCATTTTTTGCGATTCTGCCTTATTTCTTTTTTGTTCTAAAATATATTTATCAATATTCAAAGATACGAGTGTGCTATCTTTTTGTTTTTTAAAACGTAGGGCGGCATTTTCTAAAATTTTAAATCCTGTATTTTTTCTTAGCCGTGATTCGCTATTTGATTTTAGTTTAGAAATGGAATAAGTAGGCTCCAATTTTTCATAAATAGCAGGCGGAATTTCATCCCATGTCATTGGGTAATCTTGTTCTTTTTCTCCCTGATCCAACAAATAATATGGATCTGGCAGAACAATATCTGGTATCACCCCTTTTAATTGGGTTGCTCCACCATTTATTCTATAAAATTTTTGAGTGGTAATTTTTACCTGCCCTAATGGTTTAAAACTATCTTCTTGCGCTGTTAACTGTTCGTCTAAATTAAAAAAACGTTGCACAGTTCCTTTTCCAAATGTAGAAGGAGAAGTACCTATTATTATCCCTCGCTTATAATCTTGGATAGCGGCGGCCAATATTTCGGATGCTGATGCTGAGTTTGAATTAACCATAATTGTTAATGGTCCATCGTAGGTGATGGAAGGGTCTGTATCTTCCATTATATGGGGTAGTCCAAACCTGGATTTTACCTGTACTATTGGTCCGCTTTTAATAAATAATCCTGCCATCGTTACCACGTCCGATAGGGAGCCTCCTCCATTATAACGCAAATCCAAAATAATACCATCAATTTTTTCGTTTTTTAATTTTTCAAGTTCTTTTTTTACATCTATGGAGCAACTGCGGCCATTTTTACCGTTAAAATCTGCATAAAAAGAAGGTAATTTTATATACCCTATATTTTTCTTTCCTTTTAATATTACTGATTGTGCATACGTTTCCTCAATTACCACAATATCGCGTATAATTGGAATTACTAAAACACTATTATCAGGTTTTTTTACTGTCAACCGCACTTCTGTTCCTTTTTTTCCTCTTATTAGTTGAACAGCATCATCCAAGCGCATATCAGTAATATCAACAGGTTCAGCCTCCCCCTGCGCCACTTTTATTAATACATCACCAGCCTTCAACTGCCCTTCTCGATAGGAGGCACTACCAGGAACTATATTGGTAACTTTTATTATACCATCTTTTTCTTGGAGTTGCGCTCCAATGCCTTCTAACTGACCACTCATGCCAATATCAAAATTCGCTTTTTCTTTTGGAGGGAAAAATTCGGTATGAGGGTCAAATATTGCAGTTATAGAATTAAAGTATGTGGTAAGACGATCGTTGCGATCTAATTTTTTCAATCTTTTAAACCAATCATTATTACTTTTTAAAATCTTTTTTCGTGCTGCAATTTCAAGCTCTTCCCTCGATTTAATTTTAACAGTATCGCTTTTTTCTTTTGCCTTTTCCTGGCTATCCATCATTTCGGAAATACGAGATAATGTTTGATACTTTAAGTATTTCCTCCATTCTTCTTTTAATTCATCTTTGTCTTTTGTAAAATTAAGCTTGTCAGAATCAAGCTCAACGCTCTCCTCGGCATTAAAGTCAAATGGCACCTCCAGTATTTCCTGACAATAATTTTGTGATTCATCCACACGAATTTTTATAATATCCATTGACTTATTAAAAAAAACAAAATGGCCTGAATTAATATCTTCATCTATTGCGTGTTCATACTTTTTTAACTCATCTACATCACTTTGAATTAAAAATTTTTTATTAAAATCTAAGCGTTGGATATAAACTTTTAAAAATTTTTCGGAAAATGCATCATCAATAACTTTGGGTGCATAATGCGATGTACTTAAACTCTGCATTACAAATTGATCAATGGCTTCTTCTTTTTCATTCTGGAATATATAAGTATATGAAACAAGCACTAATGCAATAAGAGAAAGCGACAACAGAAGTTTTTTATTTTTTATCATACAATTGAATAAATTATTTAATCATAAAACTACTAATTATAAATGAAAAAAATATTTTTTAGAATAATTTTATTAAATTTATTAAATTCATTAAAGTGATTAACTTTATCAAAAGTTTCAAATAGACCTAAAAAATTATTTATTATGTCAAAACGATTATTATTATTTATAGTAGCTTTTGTGGCCGCTCTCATAACAGCTCTTACATTATTAAACAAGAACTCTAGCCCTTCCAAAAAAACAGAAAATGCAGCCTTTATTTCATATATAAACGCCTATACATCAGGAATTATATCAACTGAATCCACTATTCGGATTTTACTTACTAACGAAGTTGAAACGCCTATCGAAATTGGTAAACCAATTGAAAAAACGCTTTTTAATTTTTCTCCCTCAATAAAAGGCACTGCTGTTTGGTTAGATAGCAGAACGATTGAATTCCGTCCAGAAAAACCTTTGCCAAGTAATATACATTATGATGCAGAATTTTATTTGTCATCTATTTTAAAAGTAACCGATGCGTTTGAAACTTTCAAATTTGATTTCCAAACAATGAAGCAATCATTTGAGGTATACTTAGATGGTATCACAACTACAGATAAAAAAAGTTTGCGGACGCAACGTTTGGATGGATCAATTGCTACAGCAGATGTTGCCGATGCGCTATTGGTGGAAAAATTATTAACCGTGTCGCAAAACAATAAAAATTTTGCAATCACCTGGATTCATGAATCAAACAAAACAACACATCGTTTTTCTGTGGATGGGCTGCAAAGAAAGGAAAAGCCTGAGATTGTTGAATTAAAATGGGATGGCGCAGCATTGGATCTTGGTATCAAAGGAAGCCAAATTATTACGATACCTGCACTTGGTGATTTCAAAGTAGTAGATGTAAAAGTATTACAAAGCCCTGAACAACACGTTGTAATTCAGTTTTCAGATCCTATTATGGAAGGGCAAACTCTTGATGGATTAGTTACTTTAAGGAAGGATGTACCATTAAAATATATTATCGAAGATAATGAAATACGCGTATACCCTCAAAATCGACAAATTGGATCGCAAATGATTGCAGTTGAATTAGGTGTTAAAAATATTTTAGGAACGCCATTGGCTGCTCGTTATGTGATGGAAATATTGTTCGACGAATTAAAACCTGAAGTTCAGTTAATTGGTAAAGGTGTGATTTTACCAAATTCCAAAGGTTTAATTTTTCCTTTTAAAGCAGTAAGTTTAAAAGCAATTGATGTTAAAATTTTAAAAATATACGAAAAAAATATCCCTCAGTTTTTACAGGTAAATAATTTTGAAGGTAATCGTGAACTTAGACGTGTAGGGAAGATTGTATTAAAAAAGACAGTGCAGCTAAGCCAAAAAAACGCATTGGATTTGGGTAAATGGAATACCTATTCTTTGGATTTAGCACAATTGATAAAAACTGAACCTGGTGCGATTTACAATGTAATTATTAGTTTCAAAAAAGAATATGCTACCTATAAATGTGATAGTAGCGATACAGAAAATATGGAGGAATCTGATTTGCAGGAAGTGATGGAAGATGAAACAATGGAAGAGGATAAACACGAATGGGATTATTATGGCGAATATTATTATGATGATTATGAATATTACAATTATGATTATAACGATTTAGAAAACCCATGCAAAGCTGCCTATTACAAAAAAAAAGAAGTAAAGCGCAATGTATTGGCTTCTGATTTAGGCTTAATAGCAAAATGTGGAACGGATGGTTCTATGAATTTTATTGTAACCAATTTAATAACAGCAAAGCCCATTGCAGGAGCAACAGTTGAATTATTGGATTATCAACTGCAGGTATTAAAATCTCTTAAAACCAATGATGATGGTATGTGTGATGCTATCTTTAAAAAGAAACCTTTTTTGATGCTTGTTAAAAGTGCTGAGCAACGTGGGTATTTAAAGTTAGATGACGGCTCCTCCCTTTCTTTGAGTGCATTTGATATTTCGGGGGAACAAATACAAAAAGGTATTAAAGGATATATTTATGGAGAGCGAGGGGTATGGAGGCCTGGTGATACTTTATTTTTGTCCTTTATCCTTGAAGATAAGTTAAATACCCTGCCTAAAAACCACCCTGTGCAATTTGAATTATTGAATCCACAAGGCCAAGTATTTAGAAAAATGATTAAAACGATTGGAATAAATGGCTTCTATAATTTTGCTACCACTACTGAAAAAAATTCCCCTACCGGCAACTGGACTGCTCGTGTAAAAGTTGGTGGAGTATGGTTTACAAAAAGCATTAAGGTGGAAACCATAATGCCTAATCGCTTAAAAATTAAATTGGATTTTGGAACGGAACAACTTTCTGTGGCACATAAAGATCAAAATGGGAATTTGGAAGTGAAATGGTTAATGGGGGCAATCGCCAAAAATTTAAATGCAAAAGTAGAAGCTACCTTAACGCAGATTCCTACTACTTTCAAAAAATATGAGGACTATCATTTTGTAGATGCATCGCGCAATTTCAGCTCTGAAGCGATAACTATTTTTGATGGAAATACAAATGAATTAGGTAAAGCCATTGTAAAACCAAATATATCTGTTAAAGATGCGGCACCAGGTATGCTACGTGCAAACTTTAAAATCAGGGTATTTGAACAAGGTGGTGCTTTTAGTGTAGATCAATTTTCAATACCTTACTCTCCTTATGCTTCTTACGTAGGGATGAAACTCCCTGAAGGCAGTAAATTTAGCGGCGCCTTACAAACTGATACCAATCACATTGTAAAAATTATTACAGTTAATAGTGATGGGAAACCAATTTCAAAAAGCAAATTAAAGGTACAAGTTTATAAAGTAAACTGGAGATGGTGGTGGGATAGCTACGAAGGTGATTTAGCAAACTATGTGGGTAATGAATATAAACAGCCGCTTCAAGAACAATTTATTTCAACTATTGATGGTAAAGGACAATTTATTTTCCGCGTAAATCGACCTGATTGGGGGCGTTTTTATGTTTGTATAACTGACCTGGAGAGTGGACACCGAACAGGTAAAACTGTTTATATCGACTGGCCTGCATGGGCAGGGGTATCTCCCAAAGGCAATGATGGTGCTACACTCCTCTCTTTTTCGAGCGATAAGAAACAATACAATGTTGGTGAAGATGTAAATATAACTTTCCCATCAGGTGATGGAGGCCGTGCATTAATTAGTATTGAAAGTGGTTCAAAAGTAATAAAAGCAAATTGGCTAGAAACAAAAAAAGGTGAAACACATTACAAATTCCCTGTTACTGCCGAAATGGCTCCTAACGTTTATGTAAATATAACTTTGGTGCAGCCGCATTCCCAAACAATAAACGACCTGCCAATACGCTTGTATGGGGTTATTCCAATTTCTGTGGTAGACCCTAAAACACATTTGAATCCAATTATTAAAACACCAGAAGTATGGAGACCTGAGCAAAAAGCAAGTTTAAGTATATCGGAGAAAGATGGAAGAGAAATGACTTATACATTGGCTATTGTGGATGAAGGTTTACTTGATTTAACACGTTTTAAAACTCCGGACCCTTGGTCGGCATTTTATGCACGCGAAGCTTTAGGTGTAAAAACCTGGGATCTTTTTGATATGGTAATGGGTGCTTATGGTGCTGAACTATCTCGGATATTAGCAATAGGCGGCGACGGCGATATAAATAATAAAGCAGGTAATAAAGCCAACCGTTTTAAACCAATGGTAAAATTTATGGGTCCTTTTCATTTGAAAAAAGGGGAAACGAAAAAGCTAGAATTTATGATGCCACAATATGTAGGTTCTGTGAGAGTGATGGTGGTTGCTGGTTACAATGGCGCCTATGGTGCTGCTGACAAAACTACAGCAGTGCGCATGCCATTGATGCTTTTAGGTACATTGCCTAGGGTACTTGGCCCAGGTGAAGAGGTAGATCTTGCAGTAAACGTTTTTGCTATGGAGAAACAAATAAAAAATGTGAAAGTAGAAATTCAGGCAAACAATCTATTCAGTACTTTGGATGGTACCTCTAAAACTATTAACTTTAAAGATGTAGGTGATGAAGTTCTGAATTTTAAATTAAAAGTAAACACACTATTGGGTGTAGCTAAAGTAAAAATTATTGCTAGCAGCGGCTCTGAAAAAGCTACTTACGATATTGAACTTGATGTTCGCAACCCGAATCCGAAAGTAGTAAATGTATTGGAAACCGTAATTGAAGCAGGTAAAACCTGGAACACTCCTTATACTCCGCCAGGCATGACTGGCACAAACAAGGGAACAATTGAATTATCCTCTATACCTCCTATTAATTTGGGTGAACGATTGAAATATCTAATTGGCTACCCCCATGGATGCGTAGAACAAACTACTTCATCCGTATTTCCTCAATTATTTTTGGCCGATATTATGGAGCTCAACAGTGATTTTAAAATTGCAATTGATAAAAATATCAAAATTGGAATTGAACGCTTAAAATCATTTCAGAATTCAAATGGCGGCTTGAGTTATTGGGCTGGACAATATGATGCCGACGATTGGGGAACTAGTTATGCAGGACACTTTATGCTGGAAGCCGAAATGAAAGGGTACTCTCTTCCTTCAGGTTTTATTGATAATTGGAAACGCTATCAGCGTAGCAAGGCAAATGACTGGACTCCCAAAACAAATGGTAATTATTATTATTACAATAATGATTTGACTCAAGCATATCGTCTTTATACATTAGCATTAGCGAAAGCGCCAGAGTTAGGCGCAATGAATCGTTTGAAAGAAAACCCCACTCTTTCCGTATCTGCCAAATGGAGATTAGCTGCAGCTTACGCTAAAGCTGGTCAGCCGGAAGTTGCCAAAAATTTAATTTCAAGTTCCGCAACCTCAATTCCTAAATACTGTGAAATGGGCTATAGCTATGGCTCCAACGATCGTGACGAAGCAATGATTCTTGAGACATTAACCTTGCTTGATATGAAAGTAAAAGCAGCGCCTTTAGTTAAAAGTGTTTCAAAAGCCTTGAATTCCAGCAATTGGATGAGCACCCAATCTACTGCATATTGTTTAATTGCAGTTTCTAAATTTTTAAGCTCTGGGGCTGGCGCAAGTTCTGAAATGAAATATGATGTGAAAATAAATACCAGTGCACCTATCAGTTTGAACACAAAACTGCCAGTAAAACAAATTGATATGCAATTAAAAGGTGCTAGTATAGGAAATATGAGTATTATCAATAAAGGAACAGGGATTTTATTTGCACGTGTTGTATTAGAAGGTTTACCTGCAACCGGCGATCAGACCGACGTTGATAATGACTTAAAAATTGCTCTAAACTATACCACTATGCAAGGATCAAAAATTGATGTAAGCAAACTGGAACAAGGAACCGATTTTATCGCTGAAGTACAAATTATAAATCCTGGATTACGTGGCGAATATTTACAAATGGCATTGTCACAAATATTTCCTAGCGGCTGGGAGATACACAATACACGAATGGATGACGCCGTAAGCTTGATTAAAAGTGATTCCCCAACTTATCAGGATATACGTGACGACAGGGTATATACTTATTTTAACATTTCACCTTACAAAACAAGCACCTTCCGTATTGTGCTCAATGCGGCTTATATAGGAAGGTACTATTTACCTACCGTTTATTGTGAAGCAATGTATGATAACACTATTAATTCACGCAAACCAGGTAAATGGATAGAAGTGGTAAAACAGGCCAATAAATAACAAATGATTGTTTTCTAAAAAAAAAATATAAACAACGCCACAATACACTAAAATTCAGCCATTTAATTGTTTTTTTTGTGAGGCAATTTGTGTATTTACTTGATTGTTTTAAAATCAATTACATATTCAAATTGTTAATTTAGTATAAATTAATACGCCCTCCCAACCCTATATTTCAAGTAAATTACTATTTTTACACTTTAAAAATTTCATATTAAATGGACCAAGATTTTTTCGCACATGCAACAGCAATAATTGACGAAGGTTGCAAAATTGGCAAGGGAACAAAAATATGGCATTTTTCTCACCTCATGTCCAATTGTACCTTAGGTGAAAATTGTAACTTAGGACAAAATGTAGTTGTCTCACCACAAGTTATTTTAGGCAAAAATGTAAAAGTTCAAAACAATGTTTCGATATATACTGGCGTAACTTGTGATGACAATGTTTTCCTAGGCCCTTCTATGGTGTTTACAAATGTTATCAATCCACGCAGCGCAATAAATCGTAAAAACGAATATTCAAAAACCCATGTTGGCACTGGAGCTTCCATTGGAGCAAATGCTACAATAGTTTGCGGACACAATATTGGCGAATATGCTTTTATTGGTGCTGGGGCTGTTGTAACTAAAAATGTACCCGCTTATTCATTATGGGTAGGAAACCCGGCGAAACAAGTAGGATGGATAAGTGAGTATGGACATCGTTTAAAGTTTGATAAGGATGCAATTGCTATTTGCCAAGAAAGTAAAGAAAAGTATAAACTTGAAAACAATAAAGTAACAAAAATAAATTTATAGCTTAAATAATAACAATCAAGCTTTATCCTGTACATTTATATAAATGTAGAATTAATTAATATAATAAGTTTTTCCATTATTAACAAGATGAATCAGAAAATAAAATTTGCTGTAGTAGGTCAAGGGCATATAGGTAAACGACACGCAGAAATGATTCGAAGGAATGAAGAAGCTGAACTTGTTGCCGTTTGTGATGTTGCTACTAAGGAACAATTGGGAATAATTAATTTAAAAGAACACTTTTATACATCGGTTGATAAAATGATTGCTGCGCATCCCGAAGTGGAAGTAATTTGCATTTGCACTCCCAATGGATTGCACGCACAGCATGCTTTAAAAGCACTGAATGCCCAAAAAAATATTATATGTGAAAAACCTATGGCACTCACAAAAGCAGATTGTGAAACCATTATTTTTAAATCCTTACAAGTACATAAAATAGTTTTTTGTGTAATGCAAAACAGATATTCCCCACCTTCTATTTGGTTAAAGGATATTTTAGATAATAAAATATTGGGTGATATATATATGGTGCAACTTAATTGCTACTGGAATCGAGATGAACGTTATTATAAAAAAGATGGATGGAAAGGATCTCAGAAATTAGATGGTGGAACACTTTTTACTCAATTTTCGCACTTTGTTGATATTTTATATTGGCTTTTTGGTGATATAAATAATATACAGGCAAAATTTAAAGATTTTAACCATGCTGAATTAACAGAATTTGAAGACAGTGGCTTTGTAAATTTCAATTTCATGAATGGTGGTATGGGCAGCATCAATTACTCTACCTCCTTATGGGATAAAAATCTTGAAAGCAGTATTACAATAATTGGAAGTAAAGGCAGCGTTAAAGTAGGTGGTCAATATTTAGACAAGGTAGAACATTGCCATATAAAAGATTATACCATGCCAGAACTCTCTCCTACCAATCCAGCCAATGATTACGGAGCTTACAAAGGGTCGGCCAACAATCATAATTATATTTTTGAAAATGTTATTGATACCATAAAAGGTAGAAGTACAATTACAACCAATGCATTGGAAGGCCTAAAGGTGGTAGAGATAATAGAACGAATTTATGCATTGAGAAAAAAAGATAAAAAAAATTAACAAAATTTAGTTTCTGTTTTCCAAAATATTATTTTTCCGCAATATTAACATAGAAAATAAAGATAATAATAACAAAAAAATGTACAATAAATTATTAAAAAAGGAAGCAACAATTGCAGTTATCGGTCTTGGATATGTTGGATTACCTATAGCTTTAGCTTTTGCAACGAAATTTAAAGTTATTGGCTTCGATATTAATGAAGAACGCATAAAGATGATGCAAAATAAAATAGATCCATCGCATGAAATAGAGTCAAAGGATTTTGAAAATTGCGATATTAAATTTACCGCTTCATTAGATATATTAAAGCGTGCGAATTTTTTTATTGTTGCCGTCCCCACTCCTATTGATGAACATAACCATCCTGATTTAAAACCTCTGCTAGCGGCTTCTCGTTCAGTTGGAAAAGTATTAAAACAAGGAGATTACGTAGTATATGAATCCACTGTTTACCCTGGCTGTACCGAAGATGATTGTATACCTGTTTTGGAAGCTGTTTCAGGATTAAAATTTCGATCCGATTTCAAAGTAGGATATTCACCAGAAAGAATTAACCCAGGCGACAAAGAACATACTATTACCAAAATATTAAAAATAGTTTCAGGTTGCAGCAAAGAATCTTTAAAGACAATTTCAAATGTTTATAAAATGATAATAGAGCCGGGAGTTTATGAAGCTTCTTCTATTAAAGTTGCTGAAGCTGCAAAAATTATTGAGAACACACAGCGGGATGTAAATATTGCATTGATGAATGAGCTATCTATAATTTTTAATCGTTTGGGAATAAATACTTATGAAGTATTAGAGGCTGCTGGAACAAAATGGAATTTCCTGAAATTTTCACCCGGACTTGTTGGTGGACACTGCATTGGTGTGGATCCTTATTACTTAACTTATAAAGCCGAACAACTGGGTTACCATGCACGCGTTATTAATTCTGGACGTTATGTAAATGATTCGATGGGATTTTATATTGCTAAACAAACTGTTAAAAAAATAATTGCTGCTAAAAAAAACCTTACAGTATCCCGTGTATTGGTTATGGGAGCTACGTTTAAAGAAAATGTAAACGATATTCGCAATTCAAAAATAGCAGATGTAGTAAAAGAATTCAAATCCTTTGGTGTAGCGGTTGACATTATTGATCCACATGCTTCCTCAACTGAATTAAAACACGAATATGGTTTCGGTTTAACAAAAAATATTGGTAAAGGATACGATGCTGTAGTAGTTGCTGTTAATCATAAGGAATATTTAAATTTAGATGAATCATTTTATAAGGCAATCCTTTCGGAAGGTGGCATTGTGGTTGATGTAAAAGGAATTCTGAAAAACAAAATAAATAATTTAACCTATTTTAGTTTGTAATACGCAAAAACTAAACCTATAATTATTTTTTGTAAGGCCTTTAAATAATTAGAATTCTAATTATTTGCTAAAAAAAATTTATAAAAATGGAATTTAAAAAAATATTAATAACAGGAGGTGCTGGTTTTATTGGTTCACATTTGGTAAGGTTATTTATTAACAAATATCCGAATTATCATATTGTTAATTTAGATAAACTAACTTATGCCGGCAATTTATCCAACCTACACGATATTGAAAATAAAACAAATTACGAATTTATAAAAGGAGATATTGTTGATGCTAGCTTCATAAATCAATTGTTTTTAGAACAAAAATTTGATGGCGTCATTCACCTTGCTGCTGAAAGTCACGTAGATCGCAGTATAAGTAATCCATTAGAGTTTGTAATGACAAATGTTATTGGTACAGTTAATTTATTAAACGCAGCTAAAGCCAACAAGAAAGAAGATGGCTTTCGTTTTTATCACGTATCTACCGATGAAGTATATGGCAGCTTAGGAGAAACAAACATGTTTACTGAATCAACTGCTTACGACCCTCACAGCCCATATTCTGCTTCTAAAGCAAGTTCCGATCATTTCGTAAGAGCTTATCACGATACATATGGCATGGACATTGTAATTTCAAATTGTTCAAATAATTATGGCAGCTTTCATTTCCCTGAAAAATTAATTCCTCTTTCTATTTATAATATTAAAAACAATAAACCTATTCCAATTTATGGAAAAGGTGAAAATATACGTGACTGGTTATGGGTAGAGGATCATGCGCGTGCTATTGATTTGATTTTTCATAATGCTAAAAAAGGTAATACTTATAATATTGGAGGACATAACGAATGGACCAACATTGATTTAATTCATTTGCTTTGTAAAATAATGGATAAGAAATTAAATCGGGCAGCAGGAGACTCCGCAAAATTAATTACATACGTAAAAGATCGCGCTGGCCATGACCTACGCTATGCCATTGATTCATCAAAACTACAGAATGATTTAGGCTGGATACCTACCTTACAATTTGAAGAAGGTTTAGAAAAAACAGTGGATTGGTATCTCAACAACGAAGTATGGTTAAACAATGTAACTTCTGGCGATTATGAGAAATATTATAAGGAACAATATTCAAAAAGATAAGCATTAGTATTTTTATCATTATTCCACAATAACATTTCTATTCAAAATTATTTCATAAAAAAATTATTTAGGGATGGTTCCATTCTAAATCTTTTAGAACTTATAACTTAATCCAACTGTAAAATAGGATACCCCTGTTCCAATTTCACTATAAACAGCATAACTTTTAGCCAAATACCAGCGAGCACCAGTAAATACAGATAATAATGGAAAAGCATTACCTTGATTTTTTATAATATTATCATTGGCATTGGGTCCTGGATCATTTGATGCATATTTATACGATTGAATTCTAATACCAACAAGTGCGCCGCCATAAATATCTGCCTTTTCGAAGTTCAATAAATCCCAATGATAAGCAGCCCTGGCAGCAATAGTAATATAATTCCAATTATGTTCGTAATAATAATTTTTACTTAAATCGTAAGTGTTTTGATAACGTGCGTTGTCGTAACCAACATAGGCTCCAACGCCCAAATACCCTGGTCCGTACTTTTTAGGAGATGCTTTTTCGTAAGTTAAACTAAATGTAGGACTCTTGCTATATGTATTAGGACCTATGCCACTGTAATAGCTACGGCCATTTAAGCCAATACCAAAGTTTAGAATACGAGTGTTTTCATCATAACATTTTACAACAGATTCATTGTTAAGCAAATTTATTTCCTTTATTGCAAGTGCTTCATATGCTTTTATCCCAGAACTTAGCACTAACAATAGAAAAATCGTATTTAAAATTTTTGTTTTCATTATTGTATATTTTTAATTACAAAACTAATAAATAATATGAATTCCATTCAATTATAAAATTCAACTTGAATTAAATTTACGAATCTGTTTTATAAAAAATAATTCTTTTAACTTAACATTTAATATATTAACCACCTGCCTTTTTAACCTTATAAAAAGAATCGGTAAGTAGCTTTAATACTTTATCGCGATGGTCCCCTTGTATTAATATTTCTTCGTTTTTAACTCCTCCCCCTACGCCACATTTTTGTTTTAATATTTTCCCTAGACTTTCCAATTCAAGGGCATTGCCAACAAATCCATTGACGCGTGTTACCACTTTTCCACCACCTATACGATCAAGAAATAATTTTAAATTTTGTTGTTGGGGTGGCAAAGTATCTTGAATTTCTTCCTTTTCAAATTCAAAACTAAAATCTTTATTAGTGGAATAGACAACACCTTTTTTTTTATCTTTTTTTGACATTAATTTAAATGTTTAAGAGGATGAATATTACTATTGAATATATATTTTCCAAGATGAAAAACGAGAAAAAATCATTGTTTTTTATCTCAATAAAGTAACTTTTCCATTAAAATAGTGAATATCATTTTTTATATCCGTAACCTTGAATGAATAAATATAAACATCAACCTCTGCAATGCCACTACCCTTATTTGCTTTGCCATCCCAGGGTTGGTTAATATCTGTTGTTTTAAAAATAAGATTTCCCCAACGATCAAATATCATCATTTCATATTCCTTTATAAAAAGACCTTTGCCTGAAAATGTATCATTTTTCAGATCACCATTTGGCGAAAATCCCTCAGGAATATAAAACACAAATTCAGGTTCAATAATAATGGTTTGATAGCTGGTGTCAATGCAACCATATTGAGTAGCTGCTATAAGTCTAATTATATAGGTGCCAGTGTCGGCATAGCTGTGAAAAAGCGGGTTTTCAATTAAAGCAGTTTGAAGGTCACCAAAATCCCAATTCCAAAAATCAGCTCCGGTAGTTGAGTTTACAACTGCTATCACCGGGTCTATGATGCTTGTTTTTGAAGGTTGAACAAAAAAATCAACAACAGGATTGGGATATGCTGCGATAAAATTATTTTTCAATAATGTGGTAACACAGCCACTATCAGAGGTAACCGATAAGGAAACAGAAAAATACAGCGTTGAACTTACAGATGTATTCGTATAACAATGGTCAAAATTTTCCGAAGTAATTATAGCGTTTCCATCACCAACACTCCATGCCCACTGCACTATTTCGCCTGGTGTAACAGACGACAAATCCTGAAAGGAAATACAGAGAGGATTGCAGCCAATAGTATCACTTGAAGTAAAATTTACGAGCGGGTTAGGATGAATGATAACTGTTTTAGTAATTGAATCAGAGCAACCAAAATCGGATACTACTAATAATTTTGCAATATAAGAACCAGGTGAAGCATAAATATGTGAAGTAGCTTGATTACTATAAACAGCGGTACCATCGCCGAAATCCCATTCCCAGGATTGTATCAGATCTGGAGCAGCAATAGAAGATTGATCAGAAAAAGGAACGATATCTCCATCACAAACGTTGGTAGTGCTTAATTTTACAAAAGGCAGAGGATGAACATTCACGCTTTTAATTATGGTGTCTTTACATCCATTAAGGCTGGTTACTATCAAAGAAACATTATGTGAACCTGCTATGGTATAATTACAACTAGCATTTTGAATGCTGCTCAATGCACTTCCATCACCAAAATTCCAGGACCAAGCAATAACTGAATCATCTGGCATTGAACTATTAATGGTATCATCTGGCACAATCGACAAGTCAATAAAATTCATTGTTTGACTTAAACAGACTTCAGTAAAAACAAAATCAGCAACCGGCAAACAATTAACTACCGCCATTTTGGAAATTGAATCTTTACATCCATTATTGGATGTTACTATTAATTTAACATTAAAGATTCCGCAATTTGTATAGGCATGGGTTAACGTTGGAAGTACTGATGAATAGCCATCTCCAAAGGTCCATTTCCAGGACGCGATATTACCGTTACTGATAGTGGAATTATCGTTAAACGACGTGGCATTTTGAAAGCAAACATTTGTATTAGCGAAATCTGCAGAAGGGTTAACAAATAATGATACAACCACAGGAGAAGATGTTGCAGTACATGAATTTGCATCCGTTACAATCACTGTAAATGTTCCATTTGCATTTACTGTTATTGATTGTGTGGTGGCCCCATTGCTCCAACTATAAGAACTTGCAGTAGCTGCTGTAAGATCAACTGTTTCTCCGGAGCACAAACTCGTAGAACCGCTGAGAGCAATAACTACTGAAGGGCTGTTAACTGTAATGATAACGGAACTTTGCGAAAGACAACCATACCTATCGGTAGCTAATACATCGTATTGTGTTGTTACTGTTGGAGCAGCTGTTGGGTTGGCAGACGTTGATGTAAAACCAGCTGGTATGGATGTCCAGCTGTAGGTATAAGGCGATGACCCTAAAAAAGTGGTAACAGGAAGCGTCACATTATCTCCTGTACAAATAGTTGTTGCGCTTGGAGCAATGGTTGTAACCGGACACAAGTTAACTTCTATCACAGATTTAGAAGCTCCTGAACTACAATTAAGGTCGTTCCATTTTCCGTTCGGATATATTTGAACACAATCTTCGTTTCCACCAGAATTATTGGGTTCTCCTCCATTCCAGTTCGTGTAAATAATAGCACTTTGATCATACCATACATGACTTCCTTCGCTTGCTACATCATTAAATCCTATCCAGATAATACCACCAAAACTATTGGTATTTAATTCCCCAACAATACAAGAATTTTCTGCATCTGATTGCAAAGAAATAAGATTTGCTCCAAAACCTTGAGCCCAAGCTTGAGCAGCATTTCCTGTTTGTGACATCGGATTATAAAAATACATGCTGCAGGAAGATAAACATGAGGTTAATTCCGTACAACCAGCACCAGTAAAGGTAGATCTGATAAGGTTTAAATCACATCCTGCCTGCCCTCTAATAGAAATAACATTGCAAAAAAAGGCATAAAAGACAAAAATAAAAAAGCGATTGTTTTTTTTCATGGAATCCCAAAGATACTGTATTTAATCAGCTAAAACCTCCTATAGCTTCTAAAAAAATATTCCCTCGTCAAGTAAAAAGAGGCTAACTTAAATTGGAAAATATTAAATCTATGCAGGGGAAATGAAAATATTTTTGTAGGCATAATTTTATTTTAATTTTTTGGAAACCCTATTTAAATTTAAATATATTTATTTATAAATATAACTATCAACAATATGGTTGCTTAACTCATATTCCATAGTACTTACAGATTCGAAAGTACTATTGAAGAATAACTTGTTAGGCATATTCTCATTTGATGATAAACCTGAGTTTATATCTAAAAAAATTACCGAACCATTAATTCTAATAGTATTTTTAAAAACACGCAATATATAATTAGAAGATAAAAATATCAATTAATTAACTATTTATTTTAAGGTATTATTACTTTTAAAGATAAGGGATTTACTTTTATTACAATTTCATTACCTATCTCTATTGGCTCTCCATCAATATGTGCAATAGTATTGGGCTGTTTAACAATTAATTCTTTGGCCTTGATTATTTTTAAATAAGGTAATTTATGAAGCTTTTTTAAGAATAACCCTATACAAATAGGTAAAGCATTGAAAAATGAAATATTTTTTAAAATTGCAATATCCAACAACCCATCGGATATATCTGCTGTGGGAGCAATAGATGCATTATTCCCCCATTGTGAACCATTAGCAAAACTAATCAAAAATGCTTTTTCTTGAAGTGGCTCGCCATTAATTATTAGTTCTAAATTCTGAGATTTATAATTGAATAATTCACGCATTACAACTTTGATATAGGAGGAAAAGCCACGTTTTCCATATTTAGCAAATTCCGAACTAATATGGGCATCAAAACCTATCCCTGCAATATTAACAAATACTTCCTTATTAAATTGTATTGTATCAATCAGCATTTCTTTAGAATCATTTATTATATCCAATGCTTTTTTGGGATCCATTGGAATATTCATATGTCTGGCAAAACCATTTCCTGAACCTGCTGGTATAATAGCCATTGCAGTAGTAGATCCTATTAACCCTCTCGCTATTTCATTAATAGACCCATCACCTCCTACAGCAACTACTATATCAAAATTATTTGAAACAGCCTGTTTTGAAATTTCCAAAGCATGTTTAGCGGCTTTTGTATATACTAATTCATAATCAAATTTTGTTTGATTAAGATGTTTGTCAATTAGTTGTTCAATGTTTTTTTTACTGCCTAGCCCAGAAATTGGATTAATAATGAAACAAATTTTCTTTTTCATGAATAATATTTTTCTTAAATAAACAACTCCAATAGTCTGCACCAGCCTTTTTAAAAAGCCAAATGGGAGATAAAAAAACAAAAAAATTATGTGAAAATAAAAGAATTATTTTAAAAAGATCCATTATCATTCTCAATGCATTTTATTTTTTATTAAACTTTGCTGATAGGTTTGAATGATAGCTTTTGTTCTGTTTTCCATTTTTTCGCTAATTACAAGCTCCTTATATAGTAAATCCACTTTTAATAAGCTATCCGAAGTATAATGATATAAACTGGTTGAATTATCCCCATCAAATTCAAGTATATGGTCTTTTTCAATTAAATGAAAAAGATCGTTTCTAAAGATAAATGCAAAATGCAAAGCCGAGGTATCAAATACGCTAGTTCCAAATGAAAAATAAGTAGAGGGAAAGTTTAACAAATCAAGTACTGAAGGCATTATATCTATTTGTTGCGTTATTGTTGAATCTACTCCCTTTAATTTTCCATCAGGCATAAAGTAGATTAAAGGTATGGAATAATTACCAATAATATTTGTATAATATGGGTCATTAGAAACCCCTGTATGATCTGCTGTTAAAACAAAAAGTGTGTTTTTATACCAAGGCATTTTTTTTGCTGTTTCAAAAAATTTCTTTAATGCAAAATCGCTATAGCTAATACTTTTTTCAATTGGTAACAAACCTTCATTAAATTTACTTTTATATCTTTTAGGCACCTCATAAGGGTGGTGGGATGTTAAAGTAAATATAGTAGCAAAAAATGGTTGTTTTTTAATATTAATAGTGTGGGCGCTAAATTGTAAAAACTCTTCATCCCAAATTCCCCAGTTTCCATCGTAATCATTCTCATTATTATATTCGGTTCTACCATAATAATCGTCATATCCTGCAATATTAGCAAACGCATCAAAACCCATAGTTCCATTGGTACCACCATGAAAAAATGTTGTGGAATATCCTTGTTCTTTTAATAAATTAGCCAAACTATTTATTTGATTACTTCCATAAGGAGAAGTTATGAAAGGCTCATTCATCCATGTAGGGATGCTGGAGACTATAGCAGGAATACCATCAATAGAAGTTTTCCCATTTGAAAAAGCATTGGTAAACGTCAAACTTTCCGAAATTAGTGAATCTAAAAAAGGTGTACAGCCCTTGGACTTATCATTAATAGCACCAATGTATTCTTTCGAAAAACTTTCGAGTGCAATTACTATTACGTTTAATTTATTAATTTCCCCGCGTTCAGCTAAATGTATTGGATTATATAACTCTTTAAGCATTTCTTTATCTCTGATGCGCCAATTAGCCGAAGGCGTAATAGCCGACACATCCATTGTTTTTAAAATACTAAATGGCGTATTCAATACTAGTGGTACAAATTGAGCCGTAGCATATTCCGCTGCACTAACTATACTTATAGGCTTAAGTTGAAAACCTCCTCGATAAACAATAATTGAAAATGCACAAAATCCGATCAAACTGAACAATTGCAATACATATTGCTTAGTTGTCCAATTTAATGGGGTGTTTTTTTCAACTTTTTTATATAGATAGTACATTGCTGAAGATAAAATTATCCAAATAGCAAATACATACCAATACTCCTTTAAAAATAAAGGGAGCAATCGTCCCAGGTCATTACCAATTTCGCCTCCAAAAAAACTGAATACAGTAGCATTTGTGCGTTTTAATGTAAATTGAAAGTACGCTAAATCTACAGAATTGGCTAACATAGCGATACTGTTAACACTCAAAAACAAACCTTTAAGTATGGCGCGGTACCAATTTCTCTCCCTGAATGCAAAAGGCAAAAGGTATAATGAAATAAAAAGAAAATTAGACAGAATAATAACAGACAGATCGAACCTGAGACCAAAAATCATTATTGAAAAAAGTGGCCCAATGCTTAAATCTGAAAAATAAGAGTAGTTAAGAAAATAAAAAAGTAATCGGTAAATAGCATAAATTAGGAGTAACAAAGCCAGATGTTTTACTAATCGGGAAAGGTTATCGAGGTATTTTAGCATTCAATTTTAAGCGTTTATTCAATTAAAGAAGGAGCACAAAGTTAATACAATTGCTTTAAAGAAAGTTAATTACAAAAAAAGCGCCCCTCCGTAACCAGAAGAGCGCTTTTTTTATGTGTTAAATATAAATTATTGTTTTACAAAAGTTTCAACGGTGTTTATTGGAGAACCACCAGTTGTTTCAGTATATGTAATAGTGAAAGTAGTAGCCGACACAACTGAACCATTACCAGCAAAAGTTCTGTCAGCTACATTTGGAGCTGTTCCAACTTGAAGAGCTGTTTGACTTGGTAAAGTAACAGTAGTACCTATAACATCAGCGTAAATAGCAGTGTTTCCTGCATAATCACCAAATTTACCGAATCCAATTCTTTTATTTAAAGTGGTAGAAGCTGTAATTGTTTGTGTGTATGTATAAGGAGGAGTACCTGCTATTGAACAATTATATGTTCCAGAAATTGCATCCAATTCATTTTTAACAATAATTGTTCTCTCGGCAGTACCAACATTTCCAGCAGCATCAGTAGCTGTATATGTTAACGTATAAGTACCTGCTAGATTTACATTTGGGGGCACTCCTGAAATTGTTGGAGTAATTGCTCCATCTTTTTCATCATTTGCAGTAGCGTTTAATTCAGTATAAGTCCCTTGTAAAAATATTGTTTGACTAGCAGCTCCTGTAATGGTTACAACTGGTGCATCAATATCATCTTTTTGACAACCTGTAAATACAACTCCCATTGCAACTAATGTAATGGCGGATAAATTAAAAATGTTTTTTTTCATTTGGATTATTTTTTTTAATTAAGATAAATATTATTTTTGAGGAGCAAACATACTATTTTTTTTACAAAAAAAGTTTTTTTTTAAAAAAAATAATATTACTTTTGCCAACGGTTAACCAAAAACAATATAAAAAAATGAAAAAAATAATGACATTAGTTGCTGTAGCTGGAATGTTTACATTCGTTGCATGCGGACCAAGCGCAGAAGAAATTGCTGCCAAAGAAAAAGCAACAGCTGACTCTATCGCTGCTGTTGAAGCTACTGCTGCTGCTGAAGCTGCTGCTGCTGCTGAAGCTGCTGCTGCTGCTGAAGCTGCTGCTACCGCTGCTGCTGCTGCTGAAGAGGCTGCTAAAGCTGCTGAAGAAGCTGCTAAAGCTGCAAAAAAAGGTGGTAAAGCTGCTAAGCCTGCTGCTGCACCTGCACCTGCTCCTGTTAAAGCTGGACAAGGTAGAGGTTAATAGCCGTCTTAAATTATTACAAAAATGGAGTATTTTGATT
>Ga0209086_10000719_pt1 | contig 27834 bp, 26 predicted proteins | sample M_130207_XF_Meta_FD_187312 | JGI IMG/M metagenome (GOLD analysis project Ga0209086, IMG submission 187312) | Freshwater microbial communities from Lake Montjoie, Canada to study carbon cycling - M_130207_XF_MetaG (SPAdes) (version 2) | ecosystem: Environmental > Aquatic > Freshwater > Lake... | reverse complement strand
GCCGCTTTGGGCCTCGGGTTTAACAACTTGGTCAAAACGGTGGATTACTTGACCCCCAGTGGATTGTCCAATTACAAAGGCACGGGGCGTATTCGAAAGCAACACTTGGGTCCACTCTATCCGGGTGCAGCGGGGTTGATCATGTCGCGTTTGGTGCACCCAGAAGCACTCATTCAATATGACTTCATTGCGTCGCGCGATCCACTGGAGTGCATCAATCCAGGTTGGACTCGTTATGAAAAGCTCAGCTACAGCCCAGCCGTCAAGGCCGGTCGAATGCTATTCATGTCTGGTCAAGGCTCACTCGATCCTGCAACTGAAAAAGTCGTTCACGACAACGATGTGGTGGCCCAAGCCGAGTACACCTACTCCAACATCGTTGCTGTGCTCAAAGCGGCCGGTGCAGGTCCTCAAAACCTGGTCAAAACCATTGAGTACGTCACGCCCAGTGCACTTGCGAATTACAAAAAAGTGGCTCAAGTCAGAGAGGCCTTGCTGCAAACACCTTACCCTGCATCGACGGGTTTGATTTGCCAAGCTTTGCTGCGCCCAGAGATGATGATTGAAGTGGATCCCTTTGCCATTTTGGATTAGAACATGCCGCTACTCACTCCCGAACTGCAAGCCCTGATTGGCCAAGAGGTGCGTTACCCAGCACGTGAGCCTTTGGGCGAGGCGTCCATTCGCTATTTCTCCTTGGCCTTGCGAGACGACAACCCGCTTTACTTTGACCAAGCTTATGCCAAAGAGGCCGGCTACGAGGGCGTGATTGCGCAACCCACCTTGATTTGTGAAACCTGTCAATACGCCCATGGAGCCCCCGATGGCGAGGGCTACATTGGACACGAATGGCATTTGCCAGTGACGGGATGCCGCATGATCCGAGCAGGCAACGATTACACCTTCATGCGACCCGTTCTTGCCACTGACCGAATCTCCGTGACGTGGACATTGGAGAGCATGGCGGAAAAACCCGCCTCTCGCGGAGGGACTCAACTGTTTGTGATGTCGGTTGCCACCTACAAAGATGCGCATGACCTGCTCGTGGCTGTGAACCGCGAAACCTTAGTCTTTCAACCCTTGGTGGCCCATGCTCAGAGCTGACCTGAACCCTCAACGACTTACACTGGGGCAAACCTTGCCAGACAGCTCTCAAACTTATAGCGAGGCTGACTTGGTCGCTTATGGTGCTGCGACCTGGGACTGGCACCGCTTGCACTATGATTTGGCCTACGCCAAATCCAAGCAGTTGCCAGGCCCTCTTGTTGATGGACAAATGTTTGGGGCGGTGTTTGCCCGTGAGGCCATGAACTGGGCGGGACCCAAGGCCTTTATTCAAAAAATGGGGTTGAAGATGAAATCAATGGCCTTTGCAGGAGACCACATGGTCGCCAAAGGCGTGATCAGTGCCATCCATGAAACACATGGGGTGTACGTGATTGAACTCCAGCAGCAACTGCTGTGCGGGGAGCGCTTGGTGGCACAGGCGAGCACATCCATTCGGCTTGAGGCCCCATAAAAGCATGCGATGTCTTTTGGGCGTTTGTAGGTGTCTAAGTCAGATTTACCAACATGAATTTCGCCAAAGGCTACTTGCCGCTAAGCAGTTACCTGGCGCTTTTACGCTGGTAGGCCCAATGGCTGCAATGACCATTCCACATTGAGCCAAGAGATGAGTTTGGCTGAACATTTTTAGACCCTTATTTAAAAGGACGACCAAGATGATGACCGTGAACATAATGAGGACCTCATGCATCAACTAAACGCCTGTATCGCAGGGATTTATGAGCACCCTTTAAGGGTCGCGCCCGATCATTCGGTGGCCAGACTCCATGCCGATGTGGCGCATGGCGCACTGCTCGATGCTGGCCTCTCGCTCAATGATGTCGATGCATATTTCTGCGCGGGTGATGCACCGGGCTTGGGGCCACTGTCGATGATTGACTACTTGGGTTTGAAAAAAATTCAAGTGGTACAAACAACCGAGTTGGGTGGTGCCTCTTACATGTCCCATGTGGGGGAAGCGGCCGCTGCCATTGTGGCAGGCAGGTGCAAAGTGGCCTTGGTGACCTTGGCCGGACGCCCTAAATCTGAGGGTTCAAGTGGTGCCAAACCGCGCAACTTTGGTGACACCGCACCGGATGCGGAATTTGAGCGCCATTACTTGCCGGCCCCTTTGAACAGTTATGCCATGTGTGCCATGCGCCACATGCACGAGTTTGGCACCACCTCTGAGCAATTGGCCTGGATCAAGGTGACCATGTCTCACCACGCCCAACACAACCCCAATGCGTACTTGAGAAACACGATGACAGTGCAAGATGTGTTGGACAGTCCGATGGTGGCCGATCCTTTGCGTCGGGCCGATTGCTGTGTGGTCACCGATGGGGGTGGCGCCGTTGTTGTGGTTCACCCCGATATCGCCAAAAATTTAAAAATCCCTCAGGTTGAAATCGTGGGCATGTCAGCCTCCGTCAAGGGACAATCTGGTGGACATGTTGATTTAACCCATTCAGCGACCACTTGGACGGCACCTCGTGCGTTTGAACAAGCCGGGATTAAACCCGTGGATATCCACTACGCGTCGATTTATGACAGTTTCACCATCACCGTCTTGATGCAACTCGAAGACCTGGGCTTTTGCGCCAAGGGTCAAGGCGGACGCTTTGTATCGGATGGTCAATTGATTGCCGGGCAAAGTGCCCTTGCCATCAACACCGATGGCGGTGGATTGTGCAACAACCACCCCGCCAACCGAGGCGGCATCACGAAAATCATTGAAGCGGTTCGGCAACTTCGAGGGCAGGCTCACCCGTTGGTTCAAGTACCCAACTTGGAGTTCGCTTTGGCCAACGGCATTGGTGGATTTTTAGGCTCGCGCCATGGTGCAGCCACCTTGATCATGAAAAGGAGTTGACATGAGCACAACGGCTGATCCTTGGATTTTTCAAGATCCCTTGCAAAACGCTGAGAATGAATTCTTTTGGAAGAGTGCTCAAGAAAAGAAATTGACGCTCAAACACTGTCTAGACTGTGATACACCACACCACTATCCCAGGTCCTATTGCCCGCACTGTGGCAGTGACAAAACCGAGTGGCGAATCACTAAAGGACGAGGCGAGATCTATTCTTTTACCCGCATGGTCAGAGGGGTTGAGAAACCCTTCATGATGGCCTATGTACAACTTGATGAAGGTGTGCAGTTGCTCACCCACTTGCACACATCGAATTGGGATGCGGTGAGGATCGGCATGCGCGTGAGGGTGGATTTTTTGGCCAGTGCATCCGGGCAAAATGTACCCATTTTTGTGCCTGAGTAATTGCTGACAGGCCTGTCCAATCCAGCTCTAGTCCTCAGGGCGTTAAATAAGCCCTTGAGTTCAAGAGATGATGGCTCTTCATGAAAATGATTTTATTGAACGCTAGGTAAATTAAAAAATTTATTGATCAAGATGAACAGCAGTTTCACGAACCACTTCGGCAAAGTATTTGGTTTCTAGCTCAATTTGTTTTCGAAACTCTTCTGGCGAACTACCAATCGGTCTCAGCCCTAGGACTTTGAATCTCTCCAAGACCATAGGGTGAGACAGTGCAATTTTCACCTCTGAAGCCAATTTTTCAACAACAAGGACAGGCGTTGCGGCAGGGGTAAATAGACCAAATCGACCCCCTTGGAAATCTGCTCCACTGACACCTGATTCAGCAAATGTTGGAACATCGGGCAAAAGCTGAGCTCGGGTAGGATGAGCGTAAGCGATCGCTCGCACTCGCCCAGCTTTAATTTGTACAATGGATTGAGTTGCAGCCACCATCATCATTTGCACCTCACCAGCCATGACGGCAGAAACTGCTTGTGCGCCACCTTTGTATGGAATATGAGTAGCCTTGAGGCCACTTCGTCTTAAAAAAAGCTCCATGGCCAAATGTGTCGTGTTCCCAATTCCTATGGATGCATAGGACAGCCCCGAATTTGACTGTCTCTCATAAGCGATAAGATCTTTGATACTGTATACAGGTAGGGTTGGCGTGACAAAAAGAATCATGGCCTCCTGATCTGCAATATTGCTAATTGGAATAAAGTCCTTGATGGTGTCAAAGGGTAACTTTTTATATAAGCTTGGATTGACCGAAAATGAAGTGGTGGTGAGTAAGAGGGTGTAGCCATCCGCTGCAGATTTGGCAACCACCTCTGAACCAATGATTCCATTTGCACCGGCACGGTTTTCAACAATAAAAGTTTGCCCTGTTTGCGCAGCCAACTGCTGGGAGATGATTCTCGCTACTGAATCTGGTCCACCAGAACCGAAAGGCACAATAATTCGCACCTGGCGGTTGGGATAAGTTTGTGCACGTGTTGTCGGTGATATGAAGAGTAAAAAGAAGCAGGATAAAAAGAACGAACATCCTACACTCAAAAGTTTTGTATTGAACATACTGACTTTCATGGTCATTTAGACAAAATATGGATAGCGGCTCATCTCTTAGGAACGCCTAGTTGTTCAGCCATCCAGTCTGCGCATTGGGTGCGCCACAGATGCCCGCGATTGTGTCCCACATGAATTCCTCCCTCTAACAGTAAAAATATACTTGGGCCACTCACCTCCTTGGCCAATCGGGCAGAGTCTTCCCAGCGTGTGATGTGATCGGCTTGACCCGCGATGACAAAGATGGGGCAAGTGACCAATTTTGCGACGTCAGTCAAATCAAAGAGTCGCGACTTTTCCCGTGCCTCCTCAACGCTTTTTGAATGCGTCCTCAATTTATACGCATCTTTCAAAGTTTGAGGGCGTTGATCAAAATTATCAATGACACTGAAGGCTCCACCATTGGCGATAACAGCTTTGATTCGCTTTTCAAATGCAGCCGCTCTTGGTGCATATTGTCCTCCCATCGAAGAACCCGACACGCCAATCCGATCGCCATCCAAGTCAAGCCGTCGTTCAACCCAATTGATGACTGCAGCAACGGGTTCTTCAAAGGCATGACGGATGGGCCAGTCATACTCACCCTCTCCTTGGCCAGGACCATCAAATGAAAATGTTGCCATATTCCTCTCTAAAAAGAGCTGCTCGTAATTGTGCTGCTCTTCTTTGGTTGAATCCATGCCCGAAATGATCAAAATAACGGGTGATTGACCAACTGCATCCTTTGGTTTTCTTAAATTTCCATAAAGAAACTTGCCCTCAAATGGAATGGCTACTCGCTCACCAGGCGGATTCATGTGCGCAAGTGCTAGACTTCGACATTCAACCGCTTTCATATGCGCTTGCTTCATTTGTTGTACATCGTGTGTAAACAAAAATTTTGCAAAATGATACTCAAGTGCCGCGGTATTAAGATGCATCCCAGCGGCTAGATTTTGTGATCGAGCGAGACATTCACGCCCAGTTTTTTCATGCATTGCGGCTCTTATCGACCAAGCACTGCACCAATCATCCCAAATATCAATGGACTGAGTGACTTCAATAAAATCAGTCAAAGGAACGCCTGCAGTTGTCAGTCGCACCATCCAATTTTCTCTTGCAGCTTTTATTTTTGCGTCAGGTTGTCGAACACTTACTTCTTTCATTCAAAGTCTCCCGTAAATATCAGCAATTAATCTTAATGCCTGATGTGTACTCATTATTAACGATGTACAAGTAAATATTAATTTTGATAAAGTTCTATTCTTTAATCTAGTTATAAATTTACCCATCTCATATTTTCATCATACGCCAAACTTCTAACTAGTGGTTAACCCGAAAACAGTCTGCTTTTAAATTCCCTACTTTGGGGCAAACGAGATCCTCAGTTGAACGATCTTGTCCTAATATTTTTTTCCTTTTTACGAATACATTTAGGATTTAATCAAATGACGTCTTTCTCAATCATTAAGTCCTCCTTTGGCAAAACAATAGGTTTTTTACTATTGTTTTCTTGTTTAACCTGCTCGTGGTCTGAGTCTGAAGATTTTGTAGAGCTCACGAAGATTGTTAAAATTAAAATGAAAGATAGTGTGGAGATTTATGCTGCCATTTTTATAATTAAATTCATTTGATATTATGAATAATTTCTTCTTAGAAATTTAGGTTTTAAAAGACGTGTTTATCATCACTAGGTATTGATTTTTTCTTTAAAGGACTGAATTGCAAGCTCTTTTTTATTCGAGCAGTCTGACCAAACCTTATCCAATGCACAGTTTAAAATCAAATCACACATCAAGTAGATGTGGTTTGGTTGATGCGAAATTTTAAGAACTGTACGGGGTGCTTCATGAATAGAGTTGCAAAGTCAATCGGTAAATGGTTGGCCATTTACCTCAGCAAAGAGATCGAAATCAAAGCAACGGCGCCGCCTTCTAACCCTTTGCATTTACAAGCGACTTTACGCCCGGGCGATATCTTGCTGGTTGAGGGCAACACGCGTCTTAGTGGGGCAATCAAATACTTGACCCAATCGACTTGGTCGCATGCAGCACTTTATGTGGGCATGAATTTCAACTCCGTTGCACCTGAGGACCATTGTCTCGTTGAGGCCGATACAGTTCACGGCGTTCGCAGCACCGGTCTTGACAAATTTGTGAATTTACACACCCGAATCTGCAGGCCTATTGGTCTAAGTGAACATGAATGCGCTATCGTCACGCAGTCAGCCATCGATAAAATTGGAGACCAATATGATTTGCGCAACGTATTTGATCTCGCTAGATATCTGTTTCCAACACCACCCGTACCGACCCGTTTTAGAAGGCAGTTGTTGTCATTGGGCAGTGGCGATCCGACCAGAGCCATATGCTCCACATTGATTGCACAAGCTTTTGAAAGTATTCACTACCCCATCGCTCCCCTCAAACCAAATATTTCAAGTCTATCAACAAATGAAGATGGCTTCATGCCAGAGGTGTTCAATCCCAAACACTTCTCTCTTCTTACACCTAGAGATTTTGACGTTTCCCCCTACTTCGCGATCATTAAGCCCACAGTTGAATGCGGATTTGATTTTCATAACCTGGAATGGGGTAAGTAAATATGCACGTTCAAAACGTCTTATGTGCTACTGCACTGAAAAATGACACTCATTTAGAAAGACATGGCTCATGTCATTGAGCTTATCGATACCCATTTTAACTTTGACATTGCATTGATTTTCGATAATCAAGTCCTATGGCTTTCAAGGTTTCATTGAAACTTTCAATAACGCCCTGCGAGATTTGATTTGAGGAAAAATCAATTCTCCGTAGTGCTTCATCTCCTGAATTTCAACGTCTTGCATGGGCGTCAGAATACTGTCAATGTATTGAGGAAGCGCTTGAACCCGAGTCCACCATTTTTGAACATGAGGTTTATCATCAATCCAGAGGTTCAATAAGCAAAGAAAATTTAAACGCGCAACGTACGGTATTAAATTAATATCGGCCAAGCTTAAATCATCTCCCAAAATCCACATTTGACTTTTACTTAAAGAAGATTCCAACAAGTCAAATGCCTTTTCATATGCAGCTATCGCGTAGCCAACAAATTGAGAATCAACTCCTAACTCAAAAGTAGACTTGAAGCGGTCATACCTCCTTGGGTCGCCCACATTTCTCAGTCTAACCTCTCTTTGCTCAGGCGACATGTGCTTCATCTTTTCTCTAAACATCGCAGAAAAACTGATCTCTGAAATGCCCTCGTGCAAACCCTCGTCAACCAATTTACTCCAAATTCGCATTTGTGCTTTCATGTAAGGATCGCTTGGAATGAGCTTTGGAATTGGGTAAATATCATCGAGGTATTCACAAATGAGTGTCGACTCGATGATGGATCGCTCGTTGTGAACCAAAGTTGGCACCACACCTTTGGGGTTTAATTTTAAATATTTTTCATTGTATTGCTCACTCTTAAAAAGATTGATCTGAATAGATTGCCACTCAAGATCTTTCAGCTCTAATGTCAAACGAACCTTTTGGCAACAAACTGAATTGCCAAATTCATATAAAGTCAGCATAATTTTTTAATATTGAATCACTCATCCATAATGACTGGTCAGCTTCAAAGTCTGTCGCTTCTTTTGGTTAGCTGTCAGTCACAACAAACTTGAGCATAAAAAAAGGGGGCAATAAAAAATGTTACTTTCCAAATCTGTTTTCTTAATTTCACTTCATAACGTTTTTTTTCTTACCCAGGAAATTTCTCATCTCATTCTTTTGATCTATCAAAGAAAATGTCCTTTCGTTGAATGCAGTCTATTGGGCAAGTCAACATAACTATTGCTCTATTTGTGCAACATTGAACACTCACCCAATGGCGTTACGTGTTTTGATACGTTAGCAATTGTTATGTCTTGGCATATTTACCGGTCAATTGTGGCGTCATTCCACTCTGGCCTCTTTGCTCGCGTTCAAGTCTTGTCTCCCTGGCCCAAGTGCGCTTTAAATCATCTCTCACACCAATCGCTAAACGACCTAATCCGTCCACCTCCAACTCCACCTTGTCGCCGTCTTGGAAAGCAGACAGTCCTCTGTGATTGGTCCCCGTTGCAATGATGTCCCCAGGCTCTAGCTCATGGATACTGGAAACCCATTCAATACAGCGCGGAATTTTGTGTGCCATGTCATCCGTATTGAAGTTTTGCTTTAAAACCCCATTGACCCATAACCTCACTTGCAGCTTATGTGGATCTTTGACTTCATCTGCAGTGACCAAATAGGGGCCAATGGAAGCAAAGGTCGCTCGAGATTTCATCTGATAAAAGGTATTGCCTTCAGGCACGACACCTCTTGCAGAACCATCAATGAAATTCACATATCCAAAAATATGTTCCATGGCTTTTGATGCAGGAATGAAACTGCCCCCCTTGCCCATGACCAAAGCAATTTCTGCTTCTCCCTCAAATATCGATGCACCCATATCTGGCAAGACCATGGTATCTCCATGACCAATGATGGTATTGGGAGACTTGTGAAACGCATTGATCAAGGCTGGCTCTTTGCGAGTCCCGTCTTCCATGTAGTTCACCGCCATGCATTCGATGTTTACAGGCTTAGGTAAGGGTGGACGGATTTTGACACTTGAGATCAAAACACCTTTACCCTTTTGAACGGTCTGTTCAATTCGAGGGCGAACTTTGTCATACGATTTAATCAAGCCATTCATCAAGTCCCCTATGCCATGGTGGGGAATGTGACTGATCACAGAGGTGATATCTACAACATGGTCTCCTTTAAGAATACCCACGCGGAAATCGTTGAAAAGCATGATTTTCATAAGGCCCTTTAAAAAGTTTAAACGCTGCTTGACTCAAACCAAGAGCTAAGAGCGACTTGCATTAATCCACTCAAATCATAGGCCTGAGAATTCAACTGCGCAATCATGAATTCACCTGTTTTTCTGGCGGTTTACCCTAATCGACTTAAGGTGTTACATGATTCAATAATGACGTGTCTACTGTGAAAGATACATATGCAAAAAACCATTGCCCATCAAGATCGACGTGATTTTTTAAGCGCGGTCGTCCTCGCATCTTCATCGGCCTGCACCTTGGCCAATGTGCATAAGCCCTCAATTCAGTCCACCCCACCTCATCCCTTGTCACACCGATTACCTCAAGGCCGTGAACCTTTGGTGATTTCAGGTCAGTTGCTCAATTCTCATCGAGAGCCCATGAGAGGTGTGATCCTCTCCTTTTTAAAGGACGACAAGACCACAACAACCGATCAAGATGGAAGATTTTTTTGGTCGAGTGACACCAAGGCCCTTGAGCGTTCTAACTTTACCATCAGCGCTCACGATGGCGGCAAACGCACTCCCCAGAAAGACGTCCCTACTCTATATAGCATTGTTGATTTAGATACGCTCCAAGATGAGCAGGGTCGTTGGCGCTTATTTTTAAAATCCATCACGACGCCCTCTTAAACATGATGCTTAAAATTAGCCTCAGTCAGATGATGTTTTTTTATCCGTCAAAGTCTTCCAAACTCTCTTGCATTGCATGCAACTGATTGTAAATCCATACTTTCAGCTGACGCGAGGACTTCTTCACCCCATAAAGAAATTCAAGCTCATCTAAAAGAATTTCCACTTCTTCTTCTATGGCATATTCAATATGCTTGATCACAGCCCTTACATCTTCGGACTTCATCACCTGCGTGTTGATGCGAGGCAGGTTATTCTCCATAGAGAAACGATCCAGCTCCTCTTGAGTCGCTTCGCGTTCGCGCTTTAACTGAGAGGCGAGAAGTTTGTTGTACGCATTTAATTTTTCTGAGGCCAGTTCTTCAAAATCAGATTGATCTACTTGCTCAATTTCCAGTTGCAAAAGTAGCAATGTCATCAATTCATTGTTGGAATAAGCTCGATTGATTTCTTGCATCAGCTCGGTTTTTCTAGCTCTTTCTTTTGGATTTTGCTCCCGATCGGGGTGAACTGCACTAACCAACTTCCTAAAGACCTCTTTCAATGCATTTTGTGCGTTCAATTCCTCTTGTTTTGCAAGGGCAGGCTTAGTCTTTTTACTTTTTACTTTTGCTGCTTTCTCAGCTTGACGTCTCTCTTTTTCTAAATTAACTTCTTCTCTCAAATGATCGATCAACCGATCCATGTAATCATCATGTGACTCACCTTCCCTTTTTTCATCCACCCTTTGTCCTGTGAGCTCAGAAACAAAAGATTTCGCCAAATCGTCTTGGGCTTGATTGAACTGATCAAATGTCACACTTGAATGTTTATCAAACAATTTCTTCAACTCCTCGTCCATTGGACTGCGCTCAGTCAGAGTTTGAATACAGTCCATCAGACACTGCGTTAAATCGTCATGCAGTTCTTGGCTTAATTTGACCTGATCCAAGATACGCCCCATCGCAAAAGCAATTTCTCGTCTGGTCTTTTCGTAGGATTTCCTTGCCGTGCCGATCGTGTTGATGCACTCTGCTCTAAAATATGGCAACTTCGATTGCCAGCTTAGGCGGTCTTTTCTCGCTTTTGCAATTTGCTTGCCTAAGGTATTGAACCGCTTTCTCTCTGGAGACAAAGCTTGGTCGGCTTTTTGAGGGACAAGCCGAATGGTCTTGAGTTCGGACATAAGGAATAAATCAAATCTAAATAATGGTCAACTGGTCAACTGGTCATCGGTCAAGGTCTAAGCTTTAGGCGCACGCGCATCACCTGAACCCATCCAAACATCTACTGATTGACTCACTGCACTCAAGATGGCTTGGGTGCGGGTATCAAAACAACCATCAAATTGGCCAACAAAATTGTTGCGGCCAAAAAGTAAAATGCTGCCATCAGACCAAAACTATCTGCTATCAATCCACCAATGATGGGCGCCAAAGCTTGCGCTGCCGACTGCATGCCAAACATCAAACCAATGCTCGTGCCTCCCATATTGCTTGGTGCAGACTCCAAAAGCCATGCCTGCATGACAGGTCTCGCAGCATAAAGAAAAAACCCAAGCAATGCAATCAAAACCACAAACAAGGTCGAACCCCCAGCAAATGTCATGAGCAAGAGCACAACACCACTGACAGCAAAACAAGACATCAGCAAAGTTCTTCTTCCAAGCTTATCGGATAAATGACCCGCAATGGGTGCGGACACAAATCCAGCGACTTGCAAAATGGCCATTACAGCACCTACCCAAAATACGTTGTATTGCATCTCTTTGGCCAAGTAAAGAGGCAAGAAGGTGAGCAAGGTGGCCTGCGTCATGGATCTAAAAGAGGAACTCAAGATGAGCATGAACAAACCAGGCGTTTGAATGAGCAGCTTTAAACCACTCACATAACTTTGAACGCTTTGTTGACGGCCCTTCACCTCCCCTAGATTTGTGGGTAAGGGCTCAGTGCTCTCTTTTTTACCCTTGACCACAAAATTCAAAGTCCCTAAAAAGTACAAGATCAGCACGGACATCACTGTACCTGGTACCACATTGAGCATCACGATTTGGTGCCAAGAGAATACGCTGAGCAACGCACCAACAGCCAATGGGGCTAACGCATCCCCCATGTTTCCACCCATGCCGTGCAGTGACAAGGCCAAGCCTTTTCGTTCAGGAAACATTTTCCCAAGCAAGGGTATCGCGGTTGGGTGCCATAAATTGTTCCCCATACCCACCAACATCGCACACACCAAAAGCATCCAATACGTGGTGGTAAAACCCATGAGGAAATAAGGAAAACCAACCCAAAAAAGCGACAAGGCCATCAATTGACCTTTCTTGCCCCAGATGTCAACCAGCATCCCGCCAGGGACATTTGAAAGCGCTCCCGCTGCATATTGACACGTCATGATAAAACCAATTTGACTGTAATTGAGCCCCAACTCCTGACCGATCAAAGGCAATAACATGAAAAAAGTTGCCGGGTACCAATGCGTCAAAGCATGCCCAATCGTGATGAGCCCCATGTCACGGTAAGGAATTTTATTGTCTGGCAATTGGCCCGAAGGATCGTGTAAAACACCTGTGCTCATGGTCGACTTCCCTTCAAAATAATTTCCTCATACAACTTCTTCCACCTATCGCGTTGATCCAAGCTCTCAGCTGGATCCACCACCATCATCTTGAAATGTCGAAGGGGGGTAGAAACTTTAAGATTGCTTGGAAAATAATCCAAGCTTGAGCTTGCAATTTGCCCTTCGCTCAACAAATAATCCATCAACAGGGCTGCACTTGCAGGATGTGGCGCATTCTTCAATACGGCCACTCCATTGGCTCTGGCTACCGCAGGCTGGATCACGACATAGTCAATGGGCGCGCCTTTTTTCTTGAACGCCTCAGGCATATAGTTGTAAACGGTAAGCGCCATCGGCACCTCACCAGACGCCACCATGGCGGTGAGGTTGGTGTGCCCTTTTCTGACCGATATGCCATTGGTCTTACTTAAGTCTCGAAAAAATTGAATCCCTTTGGCCTCTCCCATGGACTTGATCACTGTCACAAACCAATCCACATTTTCTACTTCATAGCCCAATTTGCCCTTGAATCTTGGATCCAATAAATCGGCATAGGTTTTTGGCAACTCTGACTCCTTAAAAGCTTGAGTGTTATAGGCCTGAACCCAAAGGGAAAACAAAGTTGCTGCCCACTCTTTATGGGGCGGCAAACTGCCCTCCATCAAGTCTACAAAGTGAGGAGACGCCACACGTTGGATCAAATGCTCTCTGGACAAGGCCTCAAGCTCCACGGCCCCCGCATGGAAAGCATCCACGTTGTATCGTTTAGCTCGCGCCTCCGTGATGGTTCGCGTCATCACGGAGTCTCCACTGGCTCTCCAAGCGAGCACTTTAATGCCATATTTTTTTTCAAACGGATCGAAAATAACTTTCAAGTCTTTCTCTGCAATAGACGTGTAAAGAGAAACCGTCCCACCTTCTGCTTTGGCAAGGCTTGAAAGCTTTTGAGTGCGGTCTGCAGAGGGTGTTTTGATGATCTCCCAAGTTGCTGCACTGAGCATGGCAGGCGAAGCGCTTTGAGCCCTCAAATAGGGCGCACCCAAAGTCAGGAAGCAAACACTTAAAAGTGTTTTATAAAGTGCACGCAATAATCGTTGCTTCATCTGTATCGTCATCCATGTGCATTAAAAGCCAAGTATCCCTAAAAAACAAAAAAACCATTCCTATCCGAACCAAATGCAATGGACGTGTTCACGAACCCTTGCGACTGAAGATTTCTTCGTACAAGCGAGACCATTTTTGGTTGTCATCCAATGTGACCTTGGGGTCGGCAAACGTAAAAGGCATTTTGTTCAAGCTTGAAGGCACTTTGATGTGAGTTGGGATGAAGTCCCGTTTACCCAAAATAGTTTGACCCACACTCAAAATAAAATCTTGGAACAAAACAGCTGAATAAGGATGGGGTGCGTTTTTATTGACACCAACACCATTGGGTCTTGCAATGGTAGGTTCAAGGGCGAACCAATCGATCGGCGCACCTGCATTTTTCATTTGCTCCACCTTGTAGTTGTACAAGGTCAACGCCAAAGGCACCTCTCCTGAGACCACCAAGTTGGCAAGCAATGTATGGCCTTTTCTAACTGTCACCGCATTTTTGATGGCAATTTCCTTAAATAGAGCAACGCCCTTTTCATAGCCCATCTGTGTCACGACACCGGCCAACCAATCATTGTCTTCAGACTCCACCGCAATCTTACCCTTCCACTTCGGGTCAAGCAGGTCTTTGTAGGTCTTGGGCAGGTCTTCTTTTTTAATTTGCCGGGTGTTGTACGCGCAAGTGAAAATATTCAGACGGCTTGCAATCCATTCTCTATGCGCTTGGATGGCTTGTGGGATCAATTCGGACAAGGTGGGTGATTTACACACTTGAAGAATATGCTCTCGGTGCATGGCCTCCATCTCGGGGCCATTGGTATCAATCACATCAACTTCATGTCGATTGGCTTTGGCCTCCAAGACCACACGCTGAAGAATCTTCTCGGAACCCGCTCTCCACACTTTGGTCTTTAAGCCATAGCGCTTTTCGAACTCATTGGTCAAAGCGGCCATGTCATCTAGAGGCATGGAGGAATACACCAACACGGGGCCTTCCTTTTTGGCCATGTCAACCAGCTTGTTGCTCCTCTCAGGGCCAGACAAGGCCGAGGCCAAACCAGTGGGTAAAGCGCTTTGCGCTTCACTTTGTGCGTGGGCCGCATTGGGCCAGATGAGGCTGGCAGGCAAAGACGCTGCCCCCAGCACAGAAGAAGCACTTTTAAGAATCTTGCGACGACTCAGGCCAAGGTTTTTCATAGGTCAACAAAAAATGAAAATAAAGGTTAATAGGTAGGGCCATACACTGACCCAAAGTCTGCATTATCACCAAATCCAAGAACTCTCAATGCCAGCAACTTACAAAGACCTATCGAGGGAGCCCAAGAATTCTTTAAAACAAAGACCCCTGGGTCTCCCCTCGACATGGATCTTGAGTCATTTCAGCTCATTCAATTGCGCTGTGGAAGCGTTGCCAACTCAGTTTCATAAGCCTCGGCCATCTTTGGGGTCAAGCCATGAACAGTCAACGCATTTGTAAAGCGATCTCTGACCAATTGGCTCTCATCGGCATAGTCAATTTGATCCCCACCGATTCGACGACTGATCCAAGCTTTGGGCACGCCTTGCGCATTGCGCACAGACACCACCTCATGTTTGAAGGCCAAATAACGCGCTGGCGTCTTGCCGGTATTAAAGTGCTGGTGAAACCACATATTGGGCGGCACAATCATTGAACCAACCTCCCAGTCATACAACCTAGGCTCTTCACCTTCTGGCCACATCAAGCTGTAACCTTCGCCACTCAAGATAATGACATGTGCACCAGGTCCATGGCAATGCGCCTTTTTATACGTCCCAACTGGAAATTGAGAAATATGGCTGTTCATTGAACCACGCGCCATGTTAAATCGAATGTGCCCACCACCAGCGCCACGCTCTTTGGCGCTGATCAGGGGTAAATTCACCGCATCGGCTACAAAGTTGGTCTCAAGCAACAATCCTTTTTGCTCCCCTTGGCCACTGAAATAATCAGGTTCACCATTAAAACGATTGGCAAAATCATGATGGGTGTTGAAGACAAAATTCAAATCCTCGTACAAGTTGATCACAGGAGGACCGTTCGTCACCGCCACAAAACGAGCCGCATCTTTACCAGAACCATTGAAGTGCTGATGTGAGCAGTTCAAGGGAATTGCAAAAAGCGCACCCGCTTGCCATTCAAATGTGATTCGATGACCTTGATCATTGCATACCGTCGTGGATCCTCGCCCAGAGAGCACATAAATCATCTCTTCAAAGAGTTGACGCTGAGGTTCAAGTTGTTTACCTGGCGCGATTTCAACCACATAGCAGTCATTGGAGGTTCTTGAGGCTTCGTGGTTGATAAAGACACCCTTGCCACCTCGTCTTGCCCAAGGCTTCAAATCAACTGTATTGAGACTTTTGACATAGTGTGCACCGATGATGTCAAGTCCCTCAGACTTGACCCACCGGGTGTAGGGCGTCTCCTTTTCAGTTGCAAATTTTTGCGCTAAATCATCGGAAACTAAGGCGTCTTTGCTCATTGAAAAGTTCTCTATTGGGTCAAACACGATGAAGAAAACAAGCGAGTCACTTGTTCTTCAAATATTGAAGAATGTTTTTCGCATTCAGTGTGATGGATGGATCGTACTCAGGTGCATTTTCCAATTGCTCCATGTCGTTTAAACCACAGTACTTAAAAATACGGTTGGTCGAAGAGATCAAACGAACCGGTTTTGAAGGATCTGAATTGAAGTGCTGGTGAATGGTATTGGGTGGTATGTAGATCACATCTCCCGCTTCCCATTCATAGCGTTTGATTTCATCAACAGGTTTCCAATGATAGGTATCGGTGATTTCAACATCACAGTCCTGATGCAAGTCGTAGCCTCTGCCCTCTAAGACATAGACGCACTCCTCGGCCAAATGGCGGTGCTTGCCCGAATGGGATCCAGGTGGAATGAGTTGCATGTACGCATCCACCGTTTCCATGCGGGTGTTCATCCCTTCATTGAGCAAATGCTTCAACAAGCCTTGGCGCGCCATCTCCCAGGGCATTTCCTGTGGGTGAACAACTTTCTTTCTTTTTGCATTTCTAACGGGAGCCTGTGCAGCATCGTCAAGCAAGCCTTGGTAAAAAGTACCTTGCGCGTCCCCACCCATCCATGTTTTTGATTCGTCCCATGCCATCTCAGTATCCTCCTTGTGGGTGATTAAAGTCTTGCTCATCGTTTCTTGCTTTGAACCCTTCGCCACCAGCGGCAGGCTCGCTTGGGCGAGGTTCAACTTGTTGTTGAAACAGCATGTTCATGAACATATACATTGGCTTTGTTTTGATCACAAGCGCACGAGCTGGCTTGACGGCATCCGCATTGAAGTGCTGATGAACGCAGTTGTTGTGAACTATCGCCACGTCCCCCGCCTTCCAGTCATAACGAATGCCATCATGTATTTCATAGCCCACGCCGTCTAAGATATAAAAAGCAGCCTCATTGACGTGTCCGTGTTTTTGTGATCGGGCTCCAGGGCCATACTCTTCCAAGTGCATGTGAAAGGTCTGAGTGATGCCGTCTTTGGGCTCTACATAGTGACGGCTAAAGGCTTGAGGACCATCATTGAATTTGATGTCTTTGCCTTTTCTGATGCGTGGCATGGCACGCAAGCGCGTCAACTCATCTTTTAAGTTGTATGGGCCAGCAATGGCGCGCACAAAGGTGCGATCCTTCTTGCTGTGGTAATGGGATTCGTTGGGGACGTAATCCTGAGAGTTGGTCTCAATCGTTTTAATCGTCATGGGGATTGCTCTGGGTTAAAAAAAATAGAAATGAACTTATTGCGCTTTGAAAACCACGCATCCGCGTGGATCAAAATACACATGAATGGGATGATTGATGGGCGTGAGTTGAGAGGGGTGCACACGCGCCAAAATTAATTTTTCGCGAATCTTGACTTGGAAATCCAAAACTTCACCTAAAAATATCTTTTGGTCCACGGTGCCTTCATATCGATTGGCATGATCGATGGAAGGCGGGGTGTCACTCAAGTGCACATTTTCGGGCCTCACGCAGACTTGAACCGCATCTGCGACTTTAAAGTTTTCTTGGATGGGCAATTGAATCAAACCCACCTCGGAGTCCAACACCATGACTTGTCGCTGAAGATCCATGTCTTTCACGCTCGCATCGATGAAGTTGATGGCACCCACAAAATCGGCCACAAAGTTATTGATCGGTTTTTCGTATATTTCTCTGGGCGTTCCACGCTGAACAATTCTCCCTGCCGACATCACTGCAATCTCGTGTGAGAGCGCCAAAGCCTCGGATTGATCGTGGGTCACGTAGATGGTTGTGATGTCAAGTTCGCGTTGAATTTTTTTCAACTCAAAACGCATTTTTTCTCTAAGCTTGGCATCCAAATTGGACAAAGGCTCATCCAGCAACAAGAGCTGAGGCTCCATCACCAAGGCGCGTGCCAAAGCCAAACGTTGCTGCTGACCACCCGACAACCTAGTGGCATCTCGCTCGTGGTACTGCGCCAGTTCCACAGATTCCAGCACACGCATAACACGCTCTTTGATTTCAGCCTTGGTAAACTTCTTGGCCCCCACTTCCATGGGAAAACTCGCATTTTGAAACACACTCATGTGGGGCCAAATCGCATAGGACTGAAAAACCATGCCAAATCCACGTCGGTTGGGAGGAGTGAAGACTCCTTTGACTGAACTGTATACAGCTTGTCCATTGACCTCAATCAAACCTTCGGTTGGTCTCTCCAAACCTGCAATGGACCTGAGGGTGGTGGTTTTCCCACAGCCGCTGGGGCCCAAAAGCGTAAAAAGCTTACCCTTAGGCACTTCAAAGGAAACGTCCTTGGCAGCTTGCACCACCACGCCTTTGTCGCTCACGTATTGCGTGAAAAGACCGGTAACATTTAACACGACATTTCTTCCTTTAATACAAGCTTTGGCCTCAGGCGCACATGCTCACGTGCCCCGTTACCCTTATGCATCTTTCACACCAAAACGTTTGCCAATGAGTTGGGCGACCATCACCAAGACCAAGAGCAGCATAATAAACATCACACTCAGCGCAGACAGTTCAACATATTGACCGTTCTCCCACAACTCCCAGATCACAATGGAGATCACCTCGTTGCCTGGACTGTAGAGCAAAATGGAGCTTGACAACTCGCGCACAGAGACAATCATCACGTAGATCCAGCCCGCAACCATGCCAGGCTTGAGCAAGGGCAATATCACGCGTGTAAACACCTTGAACCATCCCGCTCCACTCATGCCAGCCGAATCCTCCAAATCCTTGTGGATTTGAATCATGGAAGTCGTGTTGTAGCGCAGCCCATAGGGCATGAAACGTGTGATGTAGGCGAGCAAAATAATCCAAAAAGTGCCATAGATCCCAATGTCAAAGGTCAGGTAAAAAATCATGATGGACACACCCAAAACCAATCCAGGAAAGACCATGGGCAAAGAGGCCAAGTTGTCCAACAACCAACGTCCTGGAATCTTCGTTTTCACAACCACCCAACACACAACGGCGGACAACAACATGACGATGGTTGCACACGCCATGGCCATCCACAAGCTGTTCAATAAAGCATGAAGAATATTGCTTGAACCCAAAATATAGCGGTAACCATCCAAGCTCAAGTGCTTAAGGGCCTCGAGCGATGGAGGCGCATAGAATTTTTGCAAAGACGACCACAACAAAACCAAAAAGGGCAAGATGACAATCAATAAGAAGTACAACAAGAAGATGCCCGTCGTCAAATATCTCCAGGGCCCCAGATCAATGCTTCTTGGACGAAATCCTTTTCCAGTCACCGTCACATACTTGTTGCCCGTTGAAGATATTTTGGCTTGGATATAGATGCCCACCGAGGTGATCAATAAAAGCACCACTGAATAGGCCGAGGCCAAGCCCAATTGACTTGGGAACTGATGGATCGCCTGATAAATTGCAGACGTAAAGACTTGAATACCAGCGGGCAGCCCCAACAAAGCAGGCACTTCAAAGGACTCGATGGCGCGCACAAAAAGCGTCAACACTGTCGCCACTATGGCTGGGATCGCAAGCCTCAAGGTGATGCGCCAAAGGGTCCTTAAAATGCTGGATCCACTCATGACAGCCGACTCTTCTAGAGATGGATCCATGGCCCTAAAGGCCGCGGACATGAGCAAAAATGCCATGGGAGAATAATGAAGCCCATCGACCCAAATCATGCCCCACATGGAGTAAATGTTAAAGGGTGGAGACTCCAAACCAAACCAAGATTGCAAGGCCATATTGATTAAACCAATTTTCGGGCTTGCCAACATGATCCATGCAATGGTGAACAAAATGCTAGGGATGATCAAGGGAATGATCGACAACGCATAAAAGAGTCGCCGCATCGGCGTGTTCGTTCTTTCATTCATCCAAGCCAAGGCGGTACCGATGACAAAGGCGAGCAAAGACCCGCCCAAAGCAAACTGAACTGAGTTGGCCAAGGTCGTGACCGTCTCTACATCCGTATAAGCGGTGATGTAATTTGAAAAGGTAAAGGTCGCTGGAACGTCGGCTGTCTCAGGCGTCAAAAAACTCTGCCAAATCATGAAGCCAAATGGCACCAGCGCCAAAAAGCCCACCACGATCAAACAGACCCCAATGACCAACCACTTGGGATCAAAACTCAATTTCACAGGACGGAGAGACTCCGCCGCAGCCGGGCTTTGCACTGATGTTTCTCCAACGAAAAGAGATGAATAGGGGAATGTCGATTATAGGCCTCAGCCAATGAGAGGCGAGGCTTGTGGCGTGGACTTCCATTGATTGAGAACTCGATTTTTGGTTCTTCTATATGGAACACAGATCCACATGTAGGCACATTGAGTATTAGGCTTGAATCTTTTTTAGGTGTCAAGTCTGAGAGTTGCGGGTTTTCCCTGTAGTTCTTATTTGCTATATTTTATCAATTTCACAAATTTCACTCACGCAGCCACGTCGCATGAGGACCCTCTGTATTTTTCTTGGCATTCTTTTATAGGGAACACTGTTCCTTATAAAAGAAAATACGCTATGATCAATTCAACCCTTGAAAAGCAGTTCAATCTCATGGAACGACCCCCCTCTAAAAGCGCACGCCTGTCCTCTGTTGCAGCCTCCATACGTGTGCTCAAATGCTTTTCAGAGATTGAGCCAGAAATTGGCATCAGCAGTCTTGCCAAACGGCTTAACTTGGCAAAAAGTACAGCCCACCGATTGGCCGTGACCTTGCTGAGCGAGGGTTTGCTTGAACAAAATCCAGACAACGGCCGGTACCACTTAGGGATCAATCTTTTCATCATGGGTGCCTTGGTCCGAAGGCGCTTGGATGTCTCCAACATGGCCCAGCCGTTTTTAAACGTATTGAGAGAAAGAACGGGCGAGACGATTCATTTGGCTGTGATGAATGAGACCAACATCATTTACCTTTACAACTTAGAGAGTAGCCAAGCTATTCGCATGAAAAATTACATTGGCACCCTCAAACCCTCCTTTTGCACCAGTGAGGGGCGGGCCATTTTATCGTTCAGCAGCAATGAATTGATTCAAAAGGTGCTTGACTCTGAACTCAAACCCAGAACACCCCATACGTGCTGTGATGTGACCGAACTGATTCATGTCTTTCAGCAGGTTCGACAAAACGGATACGCCATTGATGATGAAGAGTCTGAGATTGGCATGAGAGGCATCTCTGCACCTTTGAGAGACATCAGCTCACAAGTCGTGGCCTCCATTGGAGTAGGGGGACCTAGCCAACGGCTCACCCTTAAAAAGCTCAGAGCGCTGGCCCCCATGGTGGTGCAAACCGCCCAAGACATCTCCACCCAATTGGGGTATCGCCCTTAAGCATTCGCCTTGAGTGAGAGCGACAAACCCATGATTTTTTATCTTTACCCTTGAATTCACTGCCCATGTTTCAAATTCAAATCGACGGCTCGACAACACATTTTCCCTGTGCGCCAGATGACACACTTTTAAGAGCCGCACTTCGCGCTGGCATTGGATTTCCCTACGAATGCAATGTGGGCTCTTGTGGCAACTGTAAATTTGAACTCCTCGAAGGCGAGCTTCAAAACAATTGGCAAGACGCACCCGGACTGAGCGAAAAAGACCGTCTCAAAAACCGCTGGCTAGGATGTCAGGCCAAAGCTTGCTCCAATGCACGCATCAAAATGCGTGAAATGGACCACTACAAACCCATCCACATTCCCACGCAAAGCGCTGCAACTTTGATTCACAAAAGAGAAATTACCCATGATTTGCATGAATTCTCATTTCAGTGCGATGCGCCATTGAGCTTTGCCGCAGGTCAATACGCGCTCATCCATGTCTCTGGCGTGCCTGGCCCAAGAGCCTACTCGATGAGTCAAGGAGGCGCGAGCAAGGAACGCATTGATTTTCAGGCGCGTTTGATCCCAGGAGGCGTAGGCACGCAAAAACTCTTCTCCATGCCCTTGGGCGAGAAGGTGCGCATTGATGGCCCCTACGGCATGGCCTATTTGCGAGAGGACTCACCAAGAGACATCTTGCTGGTTGGCGGTGGCTCAGGCCTGGCCCCCATGATATCTTTGGCCCGAGGGGCACTCTCACTGAAAAGACCTTCATTCCAAAACATTCATTTCATTTACGGCGCACGCGAGTCGCGTGATATTTGTGGCCTGGACATGCTGAGTGAGCTGCCACTTTGGACATCCATGGGCCACTACACAGCGGTCGTCTCCAATCCCTCAGCGCAAGAAGTTCTGCCCCATGGCTGTGAGCGCGGCTTTGTCCATGAGGTGGTTCAAAAATTACATGCCAAAGACTTGAACCAAATGGAAATTTATTTCGCTGGACCAGCCCTCATGGCCCAAGCCATGCTCAAACTTTTGGTAGAGCTTAAAGTTCCCATGAGTCAAGTTCATTTTGATCAATTTTATTGATGTGTCTCCAGTCCTTTTCTCGCAAGAGAAGGGGCCCCTTGATCCAACCCACAACACGCCCTTGAATCCCCTCTCTACGACATGAGCACCTCAGATCAACCCAAAGAAGCCGCCCCCCTTGCTCGGCACACCCTACAAGACCATCAATACGGTGAGGACTACGCTCACTCCCATGATGGGGATGCAGACCACGATCACGATCACGACAACTTTTCTGCAGACGACCCTTCACAGGAGTCTTTATGGAGGCAAGACAATGTCATCTTGCATAGCGTTGGCATTGATGTGGGCTCGTCTGGCACGCAAGTCGTCTTTTCAAAAATTCACCTCAGGCGCATTGCCGAGGATCTCTCTTCTCGCTATACCGTGGTGGATCGACAACCCTTGTACCAATCCCCCATTTCTCTCACCCCCTATTTAAGCGACACCACGATGGATGCCAAAGCACTTGGCGCCATCATTGACCGGGCCTACCAGGCAGCGGGCTTGCACCCTGACGATGTGGATGCAGGGGCCGTGATTTTGACGGGAGAGGCTCTCAGGCGCGAGAACAGCGAATCCATTGCAGCGATCTTGGCCGAGCAAGGGGGTGAATTTGTTTGCGCGGCAGCTGGGCACCACATGGAATCCATGCTGGCTGTCTTTGGCTCTGGTGCGGCCAAACGGTCCTATGATCAAAAGCACAGAATATTGAATGTAGATATCGGCGGGGGCACCACCAAACTTGGTCTCGTTCAAAACGGCGAGTTGGTCGCTACAGCGGCAGTTCATTTAGGGGGCCGTCTTCTTGTCGTGGACGAGTCCAATGTGATCACCCGACTCGACCCAGCAGGTCATTACCTGGCTCGACAAGCCGGGTTTGAGTGGCAATTGGGTATGAAGGTGCAACGCCAAGAGTTGGCACACGTTGCTCAATGGATGGCGCAAGCCCTCATTCGTGTCTTGACGCAAATGTTCAGCAAAGCCGATCTTGAGCATTTGTTTTTGACCGACCCGATTGAACGCTTTGGCGACATGGATGGCATCATGTTCTCTGGGGGTGTAGGCGAGTATGTCTACAAGCGAGAGGTTCGGGATTTTGGCGACTTGGGTAAATTGTTTGGCCAAGCCATTCGCGAATTGTTGGATGCAAATGCTTTGGGTATTGAACTCTTGCCTGCTGGTGAATGCATTCGTGCAACCGTGCTTGGCGCCTCCGAGTACAGCGTGCAGTTGAGCGGCAACACCACCTTCATCTCCGAGCCCGGTCTTCTCTTGCCCAGAAAAAACCTTCAGGTCATCCCCTTGACCACGGTGCTTGGCGAACACATCCATGTCGATGAGATTGCCAAGGATTTGAAGCAATCCTTTACCCGGCATGACCTGCAAGAAGGGGCACAGGATGTCGCCATTTCCCTCAGGTGGTTGGGTGCTCCGTCTTATGATCGCCTCTCAAAGTTGGCAAACGGCATCGTCTCAGCCCTTGCCAACACAGTCTCTCAAAAGCGGCCCCTTTTCATTGTCACGGATGGCGACATTGCACACAACTTGGGCCATATTCTCCAAGAAGACCCTCGCGTACAAAGCGAGCTTTTGGTGATCGATGGCGTGACCTTATGGGGCTTTGATTTCATAGATTTGGGCCGCATCAGAATGCCCTCTTACACGGTGCCAGTGACTGTCAAATCCTTGGTCTTTAATGAAGACCCCCATGCCCACGGCAAATCCGACATGAACGCCTGGCACGAGCATGGAGATGGTCACATGCACCGACACGCTCACCGCACTCCTTCGCATGAAGCGCAGCATGCCCATGGCCATGGGCAAGGGGAGCACCATCACCACCCTCACGACCATGAGCATGAGCATGAGCGTGAGCATGAAGAAGGGCACGGACATGACCTACAAGGACATGACGGTCCCTCCCAACCATAAGGGGTTTATACCTCTTTTGATCTGCGACCAAGTTTTGAGTCATGATTTACCCTAGAGCATTAAAACAACCTGAAGCGGTAAGAATAATTTAGAATTCGTCATATGTCTGAATTGATCTCCTCCTCCCTTTGGCCAACGCTTGGACTTTTGCTCGCTTTGGGGTTCAGGCACGGACTCGACCCGGATCACATTGCAGCGGTTGATGGGCTCACGCGCATGCGCTTTAAAGCACAAAATTATTGGTCAGCCAGGCTCACTGGATTTCAGTTTGCCAGCGGTCACAGCTTGATGGTGTTGCTCGCGACCATGGTTTTTTATTGGCATGGCATTGAAATGCCCTTGTGGTTGGACCAACTGGGTCTTTGGATATCTAGCCTTTTTTTGTTGTGTTTGGCATTCACCAATTTCCGATATTGTCTTTCGGGTGCAAGCCACGCTCATCCAAGCGGTTTGATCCAAAGTTTCATCTTAAAGAGCCTCGGTCCCTTTGCGCATCCCATGGGCGTTGGTTTTGCCTTTGCGTTGTCACTGGACACTTTGGGTCAGGCCGGGCTCATGGCCGCCAAGGGCCATGAGTTGGGTGGGTTTGCGATGATCGTGCTCTTTGCCTTGAGCTTTGGTTTTGGCATGGTGATGGCCGACTCACTCAACGGCTTTATTGTGCATTGGGTGGTAAAGCAAAGTGAACAATTGGCCAAACACACGGCTCGCTTGATGAGTGGCGTGATCGCCCTCTTGTCATTGATGGTCGTGTTCTTTGGTCTGATTAAAAATCTTGACCACCAAATCGATGAGCTGTGGTCAGCCCATGGCGCTTGGATTGGCATTGCTTTGACCCTCACGTTGCTGATCTTGTTCATGTACGACAAATTCAGACACCGCGCCAAAGAGCCTTATTTTTCCAAGTCATTGACCTGATCACGTCTAAAGAGACGGTCGTGCATTGGCAGCAAAAAACCAAACACCCCTGTAACCCCTATGGTATCTAAATATTTGGCTTTAAGTGCATGTGTGGCATCCCTTGTGCATGGTCATGCCCCTCAATATCGCTTTGAACCGTCACGGGCACGAAATTGACCGACCCATGGCGCACGCCTCGCTGAGACATCACGCGCTCGGCCAAGGATCTGACCTGTTTGCTCGGCCCCCTTAGAAAGGCCACTTCCAAGCAGTTGTTGTGGTCCATGTGCAACTGCATGTTTGAAACCGTCAAATGGTGGTGTTCATGTTGAAGGTGTGCGATTCTTTCAGCCAAAGTTCGATCTCTTTGATCGTAGACGTATCCCAAAGAAGCCACACAATGCTCACTCTTGTTGCGCTTCATGGCTTCTTGAGAATGCCACCCTCGGATGAGGTCTCTGACCGCTTCAGACCTGGATGCATAGCCATGCTGAGCGGACATTTCATCCAATATACCGGCCAACTCTGGGTCAAGTGAAATGGTGATTCTCTCCACAATGACTCTCCTCAATGAAGGTTCATAAAAATTTAAATCTTGGCAGAGTATAGCTTTGAAGTTTTTTTAGAGAAAATAGCCCTACCCATTCGATTGACCCATGACCATTCAAAAAATACCCATTTATCTCCTGACCGGCTTTCTGGGCAGTGGCAAAACCACTTTGCTCAAAGAATGGCTCAAGCACACAGAGTTCAAAGACGCTGCACTCATCATCAACGAATTGGGCGAAGTCGGCGTTGATCAAGCCTTGCTCACCAACGCATCCGAAGCGGCCTCTTTGGTGGCCAACGCTTGCGTGTGCTGCACAGGATTGCCCGGACTGTCTCAAGCCCTTGAAGATCTTTTTTGGGCCAGGCTTGAGAGACGTGTTCACAAATTTCCACAACTCATCATCGAGACCACAGGCCTTGCCATGCCAGGTCCTATTTTGGAAACCCTGGCTCAAAACCCCCTCCTTTTGGAGCGCTATGAATGGGCTGGAACCCTCACATGTGTGAGCGCCAACGCCTACAAGGAGGTCATGCTGGAATTCAAAGAAGCCCAGGCTCAATTGACCCACGCCGATATCTGCATCCTCACCAAAACCGATTTGTTGGATGAAGAGAGCCATGCGTTGGCGCGACTGCAGTTGAGCGAATTCTTTGCGCACCACGGTTTAAAGACACCGCTTCTTTCTTCCAAGCTTGCAAGCTTAAGTGCACGAGAGGTGCTTGACGCATTGTCCGCTTTCAAAAGCCTATCTCAAGCTCAGCAGGCTCAGCAGATTCAGCAAGCACCGTCATGCGAGCCTGGGCATGAACATGTTCATGACCATGGCCACAGCACACACCTTCACGCTCAAGCGCACTTTTGGAGTTTTCCAGAGACGTCTTCATTGGCGCACACACTGCTTAAAGTGCAAGAACTCAAAAACTTGCTGGGCTCACATTTACTCAGAGTCAAAGGATTCATTCAGTGCCCCGAAGGCGTGCAAGTGATCCAAATGTCGCCCTTTGACGTGAAGGCCACGGTTTCTGTCTATGAAGAAGATCATGGCTCAAAGGACCCAAGCGGCGCGAAAACACCGTGGGGGTTGACTGTCATCGTGAGCAGTCAATTGCAAGCGTCTCGTGTGCATGCAATGAATGAACTGTTGGGCTTGTCTCAACTGTCCCAGTTGTCCCAGTTTTCCCAGTTTTCCCAGTTTTCCTAAGCGCCCACAAGCTTGTCGCTACACATCCCTCAGGCCCAAGGGTCAATGGTCATGTGGATTGCATCTTCAGCACCTTTTCCAACCAAGGTATTGAGTGCAAACTCTGTTTGATCCAATCCAAATGTATGCGTGCTCATGGCTTGCACATTGTGTCGATTGTGTGCAATCAGTTGCAAGGCCATCTCAACCGATTCGAAACTGTGTCCACGCATGCCTTTGACGGTTAAAAATCGGGCAATGATCATGTCGCTGTCAAAGGATGGAACTTTGGCGCTTTTAAGCCCACCCAAAATCACACGTCCTCTTTTTCTGGTCAGTTGCAAAGCGCTTACCACCGACTCGGTGCCACCGGACGCACAATCGATGACCAAATCGGCCATCAAGCCACCCGTCCAATCTGCGACGGTTTCAAGCAAATCAACCTCTCCAATGGCCAGCGTGTGATGTGCGCCCAATTGCTTGGCCACTGCCAAACGCTTTTGATCCGTTGGGTTAGACAGACCGGTCACGATGATTTTCTCTGCCCCCGCCTCCCTGGCAGCGATCACGCAAGACAAGCCTTGTTGGCCCGGGCCTTGAATCACCACACATTGGCCAGGTCCTATGCCACCTTGAAGGTAGGTCCATTCAATCCCGTTGGACATGGGCAAAGCAAGCGCAGCATACTTTGGATCCAACCCATCCGGCACCCGATGAAACACGGTATTGATATCCAACTCCATGTATTGGCTGTAGCCACCCCATAAACCAGAACCCACATTCAACCCCGTGGCGCCATAGCGATGTCCCCCTAGTCGCCAATCGGTCGCATTGCACAAACGGAAATCTCCATCGCGACAAA
>Ga0209086_10000717_pt1 | contig 27843 bp, 16 predicted proteins | sample M_130207_XF_Meta_FD_187312 | JGI IMG/M metagenome (GOLD analysis project Ga0209086, IMG submission 187312) | Freshwater microbial communities from Lake Montjoie, Canada to study carbon cycling - M_130207_XF_MetaG (SPAdes) (version 2) | ecosystem: Environmental > Aquatic > Freshwater > Lake... | reverse complement strand
CAGTTCCAATGAGCCGCCCGACGATCCGATCAAGCTCCACAACAAGCTCTCGGTCCAGACGAAGCAGACGGCGGCCACGAGCGGTAAGGCATAAAGGGAACGTGTCACCGCGACAGGCCATTGTGTGAGTGGCGGTTTCGGACGCGGATAGACCAAGAAGAAGTGCAGCGTGAATGCTGGCAACAGAATTCCACAGATTCCAAACGGCAGCGTCAGCCAGAAACTGCCCGCGACGATCGACCAGTGAAACCCGCCAATGAACGCCGCCAAAGTTGCCGTACACATCACAAAGAAACGGCGAGCAGACTCATCAAACGGTCGGTTCCAAAATGCGACCGCTCCAACTGAGAAGATGAGAAGCTGCAACAGGAACCAAACCAACGTCAGCCCGACTTCGCCGATCGGGATCGACTGAAGCTGAACCGCACACGTCTGGCGATCCCGCATTCCTTGCGGGACGTACTCCATCTTCACCCAACGTTTCCCATCCTGAGTCTGAACCATGGATGGCCAACCCGTCGTCAGCAGCGGGTCCACCACCGTGGGAAGCACGCCATTTTCTGCGATGTCTCGATTCCGCAGTGAGAGCTGAATACGAGAGAAGTCCAGAAAGTTGGCAACCTCCTGCTGATCCAGACTGACCAGTCGATCACCCGGCTTGGGAGCTGTTCCTTTGAACTCCGCGTCCGGCGTCTGCTGAATCAGAATTCCAGGTTGAGGTTGTACGGAGTCTGCGGAAATGGCGTCGGATAACAGAAACCTCAGACGCAAATCGGGTGCTGTGGCGACGACCGCCAACACGACAACGCAGTACGTGACGATGCAACCCGCCACAAGTGCCAGCAGCCAACGAGGGAATCGAGTCGCCACTTCCATCAGTGATTCTCGTGAGACAACCAATCCGCTCAGCGCCGAACTGTGCGCCGAAATCGTCGAGACAGCCGACACCAACGATTTGTCGGCGCTGAAACAGGAACAAACCTCACTTCGGCGCGAGTTCCTTCGAGGAGGGATGATGCTCAGGTTATCCGTGAACCACAAGGAAACAAGGTGCTATTTCCATTAAACTCGCGTCAAAGCAGATTTGTTCAGCGCCGAATGATTCAGTGGCACGACGGGTGCATTATGAAAACCCCGTCGAATGAGATTGAAGTCGCTCTCAGTGTCTTCAAACTCTCAGAACTGCCCAGCCCGAACCCCTGATGGAGAGTAACAAGACTTCCGCCTGTGTACTGCCAAGGTCCCCCTCCGAGTAGTTCGACCCACTCTGCTCTTTCGGTTCCCAATCGCCAGTACACCCAAACACAGGCGAGGTCACTGTCCATCAGGGGTTCTTTTCAATTTGCGGCATTGTCACGGATGCTGACGCCCCCACGGATGGGGGCTTTTTTTATGCGCAGTGGTTCGATGCCCGCTTTCGGCAGAGTCGGACTACCTGCGTTGGAATGCACTCCAAGGCTCCATTTCCCATTGTGATGACAGACTTCGGATCGAACTTCCCACACATCTCTGGAAGCCGATACCATCTCGCCCTGTTCGAGAGGTGACATTCGCCTCAAGACTTTTCTACTGGCGAGGCGAGCTCATGGCGAAGTTCCATTCCAAGTCATTTCAGCGGCCATGCTCCGGTCCTGATCCCACGCGGCGCGAGTTCCTGCGTCTCGGCCTCACGGGGTTTGCCGGTCTCACGCTGAGTGACATCCTGCGGCTTCAGGCCAGCGCGGCGGAGTCCGCTCCGAACGCAACGGCCTCAGAACGACCGGCGGTGATCCTCGTCTGGCTGCGCGGTGGGGCGAGTCATCTCGAAACGTTCGACTGCAAGCCGCTTGCGTCATCCGATTTTCGAGGGCCTTATCAACCCATCTCGACCAACGTGCCTGGCATCGAGATTGGAGAGCTTCTGCCGCGACTGTCGAAGATCGCCGACAAGTACGCGCTGCTGAGATCCGTCGCGCACACCGGTGGCGGGCATCCGGCGGGATCGCTGCAGGTTCTCGCGGGAGACACTGACCCGCAGGACAAGCTGCTTCCCGTCCTGCCCGATTGGATGACTGTTGCCAGCCATTTCCTTGCCGATCCGAAACGGAGCATCCCGAACTATGTCGCCGTGAACCCGGTCGACAACTACGACAACTTCACCATCGCCGGGCCGACGTACCTCGGGCCGTCGCGCGAGGCGTTCAAGGTCGTGGGCGATCCGAGTGCTCCGCAGTTCCGCGTCCCCAACGTCGGCCTCGCGGATGAGAAGCAGCTTGATGTGCTCAACGCCCGCGCGTCGCTGAAGAGCAGCCTCGATCGTCTGCTTCGAAGTGTCGATCAGTCGGGTGTGATGGAGGCGGTTGATCGCTTCGATCAACAGGCTCTCAACCTGCTGACCAGCCCCTCCGCGCGAACGGCTTTTGATCTGTCGCTCGAATCCGACGCCGTGCGAGACCGCTACGGTCGCAACCCATGGGGCCAGCAATGCCTGATGGCCCGCCGTCTCGTCGAGGCGGGTGTGGACATCGTGGCCACCGAGTTCGACGGCCCGATGTGCGGTCGCGTCCAGAACTGGGACGATCACGCGGTGAACCAGCACGTGTTCGATGCCCTCAAGTTCCGCCTGCCGACGCTCGATCAGGCGGTCTCGGCGTTGATCGAGGATGTCTACGCGCGGGGCCTCGACCGCCGAGTCCTCGTGATCGTGACGGGCGAGTTCGGCCGCACCCCGCGCATCAGCTACGTCGCCAGTAGCGGCGAGGGAGTCGCGAGTGCACCGGCCGGCACGGTGCAACCCGGCCGCGATCACTGGCCCAATGCCAACTCGATGCTCTTCGCGGGGGGAGGCATTCGGACCGGCCAGGTCATCGGTGCCACCGACCCTCGCGGCGAAAACCCGATCTCGCGCCGAGTCGGCCCCGCGGACTTCCTTGCCACGATCTATCGTCATCTCGGGATCGACTACAAGCACGCCTCGATCCCCAACTTCGCCGGCCGCCCCGTCAAAATCGTCGAAGACGGCGACGCGATCCCGGAACTGGCACGAGCATAGTCCGCGCGAGATCGCGCGTTACCGGTCGTCGCACACCACATTGGTTCTTGCCTGCGCGAATAACTGAGTTATCCGGCGCGCCGAATAACGCGGCACCCAACCCAACAAAAAACTCAACGCTGTCGTTGACAGGTGATTCAGCGCACGAGATGTTGCGTCGCGCGAAGAACAGACCTGCGTCAGCAGCTTGGCCGAGTTATCCGGCGCGGGTCAATTCACTGTTCGGCCGATCTCAACCGCGAGTCTGTCGCGTCGGCAGCGCGTCAGTACCGTTCGATTCCGTTTCCCGCGACCGCTTGTCTTCGATTTGCTTACTGAAGCGCTCGCTTGCGAATGATTGGTTTTTGAAGCGATCAACGAAGAACAAGCCCCTTTTTCGACAAACACCATTATGACAACTGTTCCATTCGACGAACTTATTGTGCAGTCGCTCTCACTCTTTGCAGCCGACATGCTAGACAGCGATTGGTGTGGCAAAGAGCCCGACTGGGTTAGTTTGTTTACGTTCAACTACCTTCTAGCTCAGTGTTCGCCTACAGGCCCACTCCAAGAACCCGGTCAGCTAGGAGTTGAAATCGATGTCGGTCAGCCGCCGGGATATAAAAGTGTCTCGGTTCGGCGCAATATTGTAATTTGGCCGCAACCACGAATGAGTTGCTGGGGAAAGGAATGGAAGCCGCAACACCATCCGTTAGCTATCTTAGAATGGAAAGTATATCGCACAGCTCGGCGCAACAATGAGAAGCCGCGCGAATGGGAGTGGCTGCGAGATTATTCGCGATGGCAAAGTCATTCTGTTGCATATGCCATCGAAATTGATATCTACTCTTCGCCAGCAACGCTCATGTGTTGCCGCTTCCACGCCGGAAGTGAACAGCCTGATTGGCTTCACTTCAATGGTAAGGTCATCAAATTGTGTCAGCGATGCAGTGTCACCGCTGCCAAACGCGGAGAAAAATACTGCTCGGGTTGCCGACAGATTGTCGTGAAAGAGATGAACGAAACGGGTTATTTGCAGTCCATTCCGACTTACGGCTATTCCCGTTCGCCGGAAATGCGAGAAAACGTCGAAGAAACAAAGCACGGAACAGGGCACGGCTAGTGCCTGTGAAATGTCTCAAAGAACAACAACAACTTCAGTTCGATAGTCGTTCGGTTCATAGAAAGTGGCTCGGCGTCCGAAGCGAAGGCAAGACGAACGGCAGTCGTCTGATCGTCAGTCGGCGAATTGAAAGTCGTCTGGCTTACGAAAGGTTCAGTGAACCGCAACCGAGCAATCGGCCAACGTGAGAGGCGGCTCGCGCATGTTCTCTCTTTCATGCCGCTGGCCGCCGCCCGCGTTACCTTGGACGTTCGGCGGCGCAAAAGCGATTTGTCAGCAGGGCCAGAGCGCCTCCACCACCCAGCCTTGGCACCCGCACGTCATTCCAGTTCGTGAATGTCGTTGAACACGCCGCGCGAGATGCAGACGGTCAGCACGGTCAGATTGCCGACAGCTTTGTGCTTGATGCCGCGCGGGACGTAGACCACCACGCCCTGATGCAGTTCGATCTTGGTGCCGTCGAGCGTCATCGTCCCTTGGCCGTCGATCACGTAGTAGAACTCATCCGTGTGGGCGTGATACTGCAGCTTGGCGTCGTGAATCTTGAAGTGATGGGCCTCGGCCGCCGCGCCGTCTTTTCCGGCTCGACTCACGAAGCCGTTGTCCGAGCAGAACATGATGATTGTCTTGTTGGTGATGCCACACTTATCCAACATGACGAGGGCGCGGCTGTCCATGATCGCGCCGTGTGTGGTCAGGACACGGGGTTGATCTTCCCCATAAGAATCCGCAGCCAGTCAGCATGCGGCACGCCAGCCTCGTGACTTGGCTCGCGTGCGGTCGATTCGGACAATCCCGCAAAGCCGTGCTGTCAGACGAGGTGCTGCCTCGCCCCGGCTTGAACGATATCTGACTCGGTCATTGCCGTTTGCTCTACCGCCTCGAATTCCATACGACCGCCGCCGAAGGGGCGGGGGAGAACATCGAGGTTCGTCGGGGAATCGCGTTCACGTCATCGGCGGGCGTTGGAACGGGCCTCGATGACGGGGAGTCGTACTCTTGGGAACGGCTCGATGAAGCGCCTCGCGCGGGGACCGTCTGCCACTGTTCGGCTGGCCTCTCCGCAGTGATCGGTGTGGGGGCGAGGGCCGTTTGTGGGACGGGGACCGTAATGGCTGGCATGGTTGGAATGCTGGCCGTCAGCGGGGCACCATAAACGTAGGACGGAGCGTAGCTGACTTGCGGGGCGTACCCGAACTGCTGCGACAACATCGGCATGTTCATCGCGGTGGAACCGCGATCGCAAACATTGCACGAAGAGGCCGCAGCCGATTGGAAGGCCATGGGAGTGAAAGTCACGGGAGCAGGGACAGCCATCGTGGTCGTGACCGGCACCTGCTCGGTGATGTGCTGCACCGTTTGCACCGGAATCATCTGGGTCGAAACCTGTGGGACACGGTGTGTCACTTGGTACGGAACGGCGCGCGTCTTCACTTGCTGTTGTACGACTGTCTGCGCGACCTGCTTGGTGACCGGTTTGGGAACCCAGACCATCTGATAGACACCCTCATCAGTCGTCACGTTGCGATAGGTCGTACTCGGAACGTTCTCGACAACCGACTCGTTGCGTACGCGTGTCTCGGTCACGTCGCGATAGGTCGTGACCTGCTGCGGCCGTAGTTGCGTCTGGACGACGGGACGAGTCCGCGTTTGCATCTGCACCCGAGTTTGAACTTGGGGTTGAACATGAGCCTGGCAACTGCACTGAGCCTGCGGCATCTCGCAGGTTTCGCAACAGTTGTGAAATGGGCGCGTGAAAAGTTGTGCCTGCGAGGCTTGCGGTGCCGAAGCGGCGAACCCGGCCAACAAGAGACATCCCCAGAAGGATCGTTGCATGGCACCCACTCCTCAAGAACTTGACCAATGTGTGTGAAGTGACTGGCTCGAGAACAAACCCGATCATCTGAGTGTTCGGCTCGCGTGGGGCGGGTGGTCCAGTAAAAAATCGAGTCCGTTTGGTCGCTGCGGCAGTTCGTGCGACAACACGACCAGACGAGGTCGCCGCGCGAAGGGCAGTAGGTTCATTGTGATGCCACGGGCAGACATCGAACGGATGACACAAGGCTTTTCTCGTTGGAGTGTGTTCGCTGCGCAGAGCCTGCCTGCGGCGAGTGTCCCACCCTCATAAAACCAGTTGGTTCTTGAAACTGTGAACTCGAAACGCGAAGCTTTTATGTGCCCGAGTCCATTTGGCACACGATCCGCTGAGCGACTGCTACTCGAACAGTTTTGCTCGAAGAGTGCCCGGCTCACAGGAAGGGGTGAATCATGAAAAGTTGGAAACAAAGTTGGCTGGTGTTGAGTTGCCTGTTGGCGGGATCCATTTCCGCTGGCGTCGTCGCGTTTGCGAAGGACAAAGAAAAAGAGAAGCCCGCACGAGAACAACCGGCGGCCGCAAAGGCTCCTGCTGCGAACCGTGCCGAGTCGAACAACAATCGCGGTGGCAGTCCCAAGGCTAACGACGCACCGCCGAAACGTGCCGAGCCCGCTCCGCGCGTGGAGCGTCGCAACGACAATCCACCTCCAGCGGCCAACAGGCCCACTCCACAGCCCAACGTTAGCAACGGTCCCTCGAAGCGTGATGACTCGCCCCGCGACAATCGCGGCGGACAGGGAGCGGATGTGCGCTCCAACCAGATTCCTCGCGTTGATTTGAATCGTGCGAATGCCAATCCCGCCGGACAGAACGATGCCCGCAATGATCGTCGCGACCGCAACACTCCCGGAGCAGGCAACCCGGCACCGAGTGGCAACGTCGGCGGTATTCAGCCAGTGGCCGGTTTGAAGGACGACAAGAACAAAGCCGAACAACGCCGTGACGATCCGAAGCCCCGACCCAACGCAGGCGGCAATCAACCTGCTGGCAACAATGTTCCTCGGGCGGGTGGCAATGCGGGCGGAAACAACGTTCCGAAGATTGGTGGCGGTGGAAACAACCCACCGGTGATCCCCAACGCGGGCGGTGCGGATAACAAAAACAATCGGGAGCCTCGCGACCGAAACAACATCCCCAAGAATGAGCCGGGTCGCCCCAATGCGAATCCCGGCGTTGGCTCAAAGCCCGTGATTCCTGGCGTGAACTTGCCCGGTGGGTCCGTCGGTGGGAATGCCAACAAAGATGGTGCCGATAACAACAAGGGCCGGGATCGTCGTGACGACAACGACAAGAACCGAATCCCCAAATTGGACGGTACCAAAACGGACCTCGGGGGAAACAACCGGACGCCCGGCCTCGATCCGAAGGGCGATCGAAACAAGAACGCGCCGACAATCATTGGGAATGGCACGGTCATCGGCAAAGACGCTAATCGTCTGCGACCGACGCCGGTTCGAGTCGAGAAAAATGGTCATGCCTCAAAGCTCGACTTGCAGAAGCCAGCCGTGCGCGACGTGAAGCCCGAGATTAATGAGAAGCTCGTCAAACTGCGTGAGACCAAAGACCAGAAGGAGTTTCACAAGCAGCTCAAGGAATTGCAGGGTGCGCCCGATGCGAAAGACAATCTGCGATTGGCGGGCGTGAAGTTGGATCGTGTGAGTGGTGTTTACCAAGATCGGATCGGGAAGCAGGACTTCCATCACCTGAACGATTCGAGTGTGGGACGAAAGCACAATCTGGATCGCCAGTTTGAACTGCATCGTCATGGCGACCTCTCGCGCCAGATGAATCTCGGACCGGCACTGATTCAGCAGGGGGGGTGGAGTCACCGTCATCACGGTGTCGTGGTCTCCTCGTTCACGAAGTCGTCGTTCAGTTGCTGGTACGCGGGGGGTGGCTATTACCCGACGTACTGTTGGACGCCGCGCTGGACTCCGTGGGTCGATTGGTGTTGGTGGGATTCGTGCCTGCCGATTTACGATCCCCGTCCATTCGATTGCCGTCCCATCCATTACCATCCGTGTCCGACGTGGGTCGTTTATGACTACCCCGTTTGGCAGCCGCTGCCTGTCGTGACCTGCGGGACGTGGGTCGATGTGCCACCCGTGGTTCTCGATTCGGGGACCGACCTGCAACTTTTGGCCACGCGCTTCGTGGACAACGGCCATCCCGACCAGAATCTCGGTCCCCGTTATCGCGTTTGGTTACGAAACAACGGGCCGCTCTCCACGACGGTCCCATTCAATGTGCTGTTGATCGCCGGAAACGATCTCGTTCCGTCGGTGGACCTGCCTCAAGCGGGATCCATTGTGAACGGTATCGAAGCGGGTGAGATTCAGTCGGTGGACATCCGTCTGCCGCTCGCGGCCAATCGTTTGGGTGTGACTCCCGAGGGACTGCGAATTCCGTTCAACTACCTGCACGTCCTCGTGGACAGCCATCGTGAGTTGCCCGAGTCGAACGAATCGAACAACGGGTCGGTGGTCGCTCGCAACGACATCCTGCCGGTGGACCCTGCCACCTTCTCGTCGGACGTGTCGGTCGGTGCTCCGGGAACAATTATCAACATCGCGGGTGAAGGTTTCGGACCCGAGCCAGGCCAAGTGATCGTGTCCGTCAACGGCCTGCAACTTCAGGCGGAGATTCATGGTTGGTACGACCTCGGCGTGCGAATCGCCTTGCCGAACATCGCGTTGGCAGGTCCAGTTGATGCCGACTTGCTCATCATTCGCGGAGATGGTGCCGCCGCGAACCCGCTCGACTTTGATCTCGTCCCCGCGTCGATGATGGACGAAGCCTCGCTGCCGCCCATCCCCAGTCCGTAACGGAATTGGATCGACACGATCAGTGAAAGAAAGTGGCCCGACCGGGATCTCCCCGGCCGGGCCGCTGTCGTTTTGGGGACGGGGCCTACTGGTCGAACAACTTTGTATTGCGGGGGTTCTCACTAGCCCGACGCGCAAGCGGGGGCTTCACTTTCTACAACGGTTTGCCCTCGCTTGCGCGTCGGGCTAGTTGTTGAACACCCCTGCAATCACAAGTTGTCCGACCACTACTCGGTCATGTCCGGACGGCGCTCGTGCGATTGCAGGAGCTGTGACAGTGTTGATTCGCTGCTCTTCAAAATCGCGTGCGGGGCCAGTGTCAGCCAAGCGAGCACCAAGATGAGCGGCAGCACCACGCAGAACTCGCGGAGGTTGAGGTCAGGGACGGGCGGCGTTGTGGAAAAGTTTTCTCGTCCGAACAGGATGCGCTGGGAGGTGACCAGCAGCGACCATGTCATCAAGAGCAGCGTCGCGATTCCGCAAGCCGCGAAGGGCGTGGTCTCCCATGTCAGTTGCGATAGCGCGAGCAGCGGACCGGCTCCGCTGGCGAGAGCCATCGTTCCCGATGCGACCAGCAGCAGGACGAGCATCGCCGCGCGCTGGGGTTGATCGAACGCCAAGCCCTCGACGGGAGCCGACTCACGGTGAGGGAGCCGTTTTGACGCGAAGTCGATGAGCAACATCAAACCGGCTGTGACTATTCCTTGTGACTGCACGATCAACCACGCGCCGGTCAGACCCTCGCGCAGCGGGAGCCTCATCGCCAACAGTGCCAGCGCGAGGTGGCCCATCGACAACGCTGCGGCCAGTTTTTTGGGGTCACTCTGCGCCGCGGCCTTCAGTCCGGCGTGAACTGCACCGGTCGCCGCCACAGCGCCGAGCAGCCAGGACAATTCGATCGCCTCTTCCGTGAGCAATGGCATCGCGAATCGAACCCAGCCACAGAAGGCGACCTGCGGCAACGCGATCGCCAGTAGACAGGCGACTCCCGTCGAGGCATCTTCCAGCGCGTGCGTGTACCAACGCTGAAATGGGAACGCCGGGAATCGCAGCGCGAAGCCTAGCATCAGCAGCAGGCAGGCCCACGACGCGACATCACTCCACACTTCGACCGCAATTTCGTTGCGAGAGACCAGCGTTCGCAGGCCATCGACCAGCCCGAACATGTCGAACGTCAGCGAGGTGCGTCGCGCATCGAAGTCACTCCGCACCCACGGCCACGACACGGCGACCAGCGTCGTTCCGAGCAGCGTCAGTCCGCCGCCGATGCGTTGAAAGATCAGCATCCGACCGGCAACAGCCCGGCGTTCCGGTCCGCCCCAGCGTCCGATCAAGAAGTAGAGCGCGGGGAGCGCCACTTCCCACGACAGCAGCGACACGATGACATCGCATGCCGTCAGCGAACCGAGCAGCCCCGCTTCGACAACGAGGAGCGCGATGCAGTAAGTCGGCGACGATTCCAGTTCCGTGTGGTCAGGCGGAGGCGATGTTTTGGCGAACGACAGAGCCACGAGAACTGCCAGTGCGATCCAAACCGCAGGCCACAACGTCAGTCCGTCGATGCCGAAGGCCAGCCGCACGTTGATGCCGCGCGGTGGAAGGTTCGCGTCATTTGGGCCCCCCGTGCTTGGGAGAACAACCGTTGACGATGGAGCCAACCCGTCGAAGCTCACAACCATTTGCGAGGACACGGTTCGGCCTCGTTCATCGACACGGTGCGGGTCGAAATTCCAGACGACTGCGCCCAGCAGCACCAGTGTCAGCGCGGCGCTGGACCATGCGATCCTTCGCGTCATCGCGGGGTTCAATCGCGCGGCCACGGCGACCGCAGCGGCTCCCATAAGGGGCGAGATCGTCGCGAGAAACGGCAGCGATTCGACGATCCACGTCAGCCAATTCATGCGCGGCGAGTCCCATTAGCAATTTCGGTTGGCGACTCATTCAGTGTCGGTCTGCTGGTCATCTGAGTCTGGCTGGGAATCGGATGCTGGCACGGGGAGTTTGCTGAGCGTGGCACCGGCGTTGGTGAGATCGCTCGCGCCGTTGACGGCCGGGTTGGAAGTGGCCATCGCGTTGAGTTCGACGGCATCGGCGGTCAACTTCGTCCACGGTCGTTCGAGCGGTTTGGACTTCCAGACGACGACGGCATTCGAAGAACCAATCCCTTCGTTGCCGAGCCAGTGATTACGCCAAGCATCGAAGTCGAGCTGCCGCGTCATCGACGAAGGCTGACGACCACCCAACTGCCAAAAGACGGACAGGCCGTCGTAGTAGTTGCGGTCTCCCTTCCAGACGAACTGACGCTGCAGGTCCATCAGGTCGCCTGCGTCCTTCATCGCAACCAACGCCCGCTTGGCTCCGCACGAGATGATGTTGTTGTTGGCGAACACGAGCAGCGGCGGAGTCCGATCAGGCAGGTTGTCGATCCCTTCGGTCAGGATCAGACTGTTCGACAGGAGGCAGGTGGCGTGATCCAACTCCAGCGTGACGCGATCGGCCTCGGCGTTGGCCAACTCGGACTGACAGGCGGCGTGGAAGAGCGATCCCTGCAGCGAGACAAGCACGTCCTTGATCTGGAATCGAGCGGGAACGGCGTCACGCAAGAAGAACAAGTCTGCCTCACCACGCACGAGGCTTTCGGAGATCGAGACGCGCGGCGGTTCGGCGGGCATTCCATTCTTCATCATGCCGACGTTGCCGAGTCCCTGGCCGGTGGCCGCGACTTGTTCGACGACGCACGCTGGCTGGCCGTTCGGGTTCGCGACGGTGATCGTCACGCCGTGAAGCTGCAACTTTTCGGGACGTTCGAGCGAAAACAAGGCCCAGCGATCGGCGGCGATTCGCTCGGGGACCGTGAAGATGAGATCGACGTTGACGAGTTCCAGTGAACCACCGGAGACCGTGACCATGCGCGACTGCGCGGCATCGGACGGAGGCTCCGTCGGCGCGAACGCGATTGTCGGACGGAAGCCGATGCCGCCGCGCACGATGATGTTCTTCTTGTTCGCCAGACGGATCGGCCGCTCGACCTCGTTGCGACTGCCGTTGTAACGCAGCTCAATGATGCTGCCGTCCTTCGCTTCGGCACAGGCGGCTTCTAGGCTGCCGTACGACTTTCCTTCCAGAATGGAAACCACCTGACCGGTCACAGTCACGGGACCACCTGCTGTCGTCGTCGAAAGCGGGTCCGACACGGAAGGGACCGGCTTGCTGGCGACGGCTGCTGGCGGAGACTCATCCTTGCTAGGCACGGGTGGAGCTGGAATGGCTTTGAAACCGGGTGCGGGCTCAGTGACGTTGATGCGAGTAGCGGGATCGCCGCTCAACAGAGGCAGGTCTTTCGTCCCAAACATGCCGTCTGCCAACTTGGGATCGAGTGGAATGGGACGCAGGACGCTGCCGCCAGCCTTCGCGACAGAGCCTTCCGGTTCAGGCAGTTCAGTTGCATTCGCGACCGGTGGTCCAGCTTTCACTCCGGTAACGGCGTCATCCCGCGGAGCTTTGGCTTTTGCTCCGGAGGTAACGGATGACGAATGCCCGTCGGCGAGAGGTTCGCGCGGAGCGTCGTTCTGCCGGAAGGCGCTGCCGTCGTTGGGAAGCGACGATGAATCGGGATGTCGGTTCGATGAGAACGGCGACGAATTGGAAGTCACCCCCAACTTTGCCGTACTGCGTGGCTCGAAGCGCGGGGCCAACCCTGGGTTGCGCTGCATTGCGACCACGAGCAGAACCAGCGAGGCGGCGGCGGCGATCCAACCGATGTTTCGTTTCCAAGCCGGAAGCTGGTGGCGCGAGGCGGTCAGCCAGACTTGTCCGTCAATGGGAACGGCTCCCGCCCCGAGTGACCTCGCCACGAGCAACAGGTCTCGCAGCAACTCACCGGGATTGGCGTAACGGCGGCGCGGGTCACTGGCCATCATGCGTTTCACGACGGCCGAGAGCGCCGGCGGAACACGCCGATTTTTGCGAGCCGGGTCGGGCGCGTCCTTGCCTTGATGATCGAGCAGTTTCTGAAGGACGGTCCCCTCGGGGTACGGCGGTTCGCCGGTCAGCATGTGGTACAGCGTGCAACCGAGCGAATAGATGTCGCTGCGAACATCGACGTTGCGCGGGTCTTTCGCTTGCTCGGGCGAGATGTAGTCGAACGTCCCGAGCGTCGTGCCCGCGACAGTCAGTTCGGCGGAGGCTTCGTTGGCCTCACGTCGAGCCAGCCCGAGATCGACCAGTTTCGCGCGACGCTGCGGCGTGATCAGGACGTTGGACGGCTTGATGTCACGGTGGACGATCCCCGCTGCCGAAGTGTGGCTGAGTGCAGCTGCCAACTGCACGGTGTAGTTGACCGCTTCGGCCGGTTCGAGACGGCCTTTCGCACGAATCACTTCGCGCAGGTTGGAACCGGCGACGTACTCGTAAGCGATGTAGTGCAGTCCGTTGTCTTCACCGTAGAAGAAGACCCGCGCGATGTTGTCGTGATCAAGCCGCGCGGCCGCACGGGCTTCATTTTGAAACCGCTGCACCGACGACGGTTCAAGCGAGAATGACGGAGCAAGAATTTTGAGGGCCACGTTCCGCCGAAGCTGCTCATCCGTGGCGAGGAAGACCGATCCCATGCCACCCGTTCCGACGCGACGTTGGATCGTGAAGTGACCAACGCGCAGTCCCTCCACATCGTCCGCTTCGGTCGTCGTGGGAAAGAGACGCCGGTTGTGTTCGGGGGCGGGGGCGGGAGCAGCTTCGACAGGTTCGGCCGTCACTGGCGGTCTGATGACCGTTTCGGAATTGGGAACCGCAGGAGCGCGCCACGCAAACGGAAACGCCGAACCGTGTCCGGAGCCGGATTGGCTCTCGGTCGGCAACGGACAGTCCGTTTTGAGTTGGCTGCTCGCCATGGGGTTCAAACTCCGAGTCGTTCGTTCGCGTGGTTGTCCGTGGAAATAACAGTCCGTTGAAGACAACCGTAGGGCGGGCACTCTTGCCCGTCGTCTGTCATGAAGCCCGACGGGCAAGAGCGCCCGTCCTACATTGTAGTTAGCCTGTCCGTGACAGGACTCCTTTCGGCTGACCTTGGTTCGCAAGCCGATCGACTTCCACGGCGATGGCTTCAAATAACGCCTCAGCGTCGTCGTTCAGGCCGTCGGTGTACTGGTCGGCCTCCAAGACAGCGGCCGCTTGGTGGCGGACTGTCACATCTGCTACGGGGGGCGCTTCCGAGTCCGGTTCGGGCAGTCGCGTCACCTTCCGCAGATCATGCACTTTGGGTACAAACGCTTGCTCTAAATGTTCGCTCAATTCGTGTGATCGCTGGGCGGCTTCACGAATTTTGTCGCGTAGAGTCAGTTGATTGAGATTGAGTGGTCGAGCCATGAGAAGTGTCATCCCCGAATGGGAAAATTGATTGCGGCGTATTAGATCGTGCCGCGCCGAACAGCGTCAAGACGCAACTCGCGGGCGGGACATCCTACACCGAGAGCCATCTGGAAGTCCGGCTGTTCTGAAAGCCGGGCTTCGGCATTGGAAATAGGGTTGCATGAAGATTCTGGTACTGGCCGACATTCACGCCAACTGGACAGCGCTCAGCGCCATTATCCACGAGACGTTCGATGCCTGTTTGTTCATCGGTGATCTCGTCGAGTACGGCGTAGAGCCGATTCCGTGCATCGACTGGGTGCGCCAACACGCGACGGCCGCGATCCGGGGCAATCACGATCATTCCGTCGCCCAGCGCGTGACTCCTCCGGCCGGTTCGGGCTTTCGAAAGCTGGCGGGTGAGACACGGCAGCAACACTGGAGCGTCCTCTCGCCCTCTCACCTCAAATATCTGTCGCGACTGCCGGTCACAGAGTCGATTACTCTCGACGGCATTCGGTTTCATCTCGTCCATGCCACGCCACGCGACCCGATGGACGAATACCTCGCCGACGAACCGAATCTCTGGCGGACTCGGCTCGCCGGAATCAGTGCCGACATCGTCTGTGTCGGGCACACCCACATCCAGTTCCATCGCGACTTGGGCGAATGCCAAATCTTAAACCCCGGCAGCGTCGGACAACCGCGCGACGGAGACTCACGCGCGGCGTATGCGGTCATCAACAACGGCCAAGTTGAACTGAAGCGGGTTGAGTACGACATCGACGACACCGTGGCCAAACTCCACACGGCGGGCCTCTCGTCCGACTGCATCGACCTCGCCGAGGCCGTGCTGCGATCTGGTGGGAGACTGTAAGGAACTGGTCTGCAATCCGTTCTTTACAGAGCAGAGAGTGGCTGCTTGGTGCCAGTGGAAAAACGAAACTTGGACGCCTCGTCCGAGCGAAATGGAGTTAGAAAACCGAGTTGGAAACGGACGAACGAGGCGTCCATCTTACCGTTCTTCAACCGGTTGCGAGGTTCAACGAGTCATCCGCTCGGCGCCCTGGTCGCGGTAATACCCAGTGAAACACATCAGCATCACTTGATTGTCATGGCGAGTGTTGCAATATTATTCGTGCAGTCACGGATTTGACTCGATACGAAACTGTATCGCGTATTCCGCAGCCCTCGGTTGTGCAGTTCGCATCAACTTGTGTTCGCTGTGGGGCCTGTCTCAACCCAGCCTTTTTTGGCGAGGAGATCTACCATGAAAAACCGTCGAGTTGTGTTGAATGCCTTGATTCTACTGCTGTGCAGCTCCATTTCTGGCTGGTCGCAAGACGCCGCCAAGCCGACGACCAAGGGAGTCTCCAGCGAGAAAAAGACCACGAACCGTCTTCCCGCCAATTACGGCAAGTTAGGTCTGACTGATGCACAGAAGGACAAGGTCTACTCCATTAACGCTAAGCATGAGTCGCAATTGGATGCACTCGAAGAGCAGCTCAAGGCACTTCGGGCCAAGCGCGGAGCCGAGGTCGAGGCGGTGCTGACTGTCGAACAGAAAAAGATCCTCAAAGATGTCACGGACGACAGCAAAGAGAAGGCGACGAATGCCAAGGCGAAAACAGGCGACAAAGACGCACTCGATGCCAAGCCCAAGAAGTAACACTTTCTGATTTCGATGATCACTTCAGCAGCAGCCGGATTCGACTTGAGTCCGGCTGTTGTCGTTTGATCCCACGCGATGAAATGACGCTGCGTCAATTTCAACGGCGTGATGTGTTGCTGAGCGGCAGGAGTTGCTCGACCAAGGGATCACGCTGAACCCGCGCGACCGATACGGTTGCTGGAATCGTCGGAATCTGATGGCTCATTGAAATCATCGCCACGCGGCGCACCAAGTACACTCAAACTCATCGTGACTGCCGCCGAAGAGTCTGTATGCGGTGCGAGATGACTATCGAGGATGAGCAAGTACCCAGCATTCGATCTCGCCCAAGCAGTGCGACCGGAATAACCCACTCATGCATGCGTGAGGCTGAGCGGTGGAATGAAACCCGAGAACGTCGAGCCAAAAGACAGTCCCGCCGCATGTACGACCACTCAATTTAGCGAGTCGCTGCGCGCCTGGTGCGAGTTGGCCAACCAATCGCCGTTGCCGATCTGGATCGCTCATTCGGATGGAGTTCCCGTCCACTTCAATTCCGCTTGGCAGTGCTTCACGAACGCCGACAGCGGGAGCGGTCTCTCCGCACCGACGATTCATCCCGACGATGTCTCGGCCGTGGAAAGTGCCTGCCGCCAGTTCGCGTTCACTCAACTTCCGTTTCATCTTGAGTTCCGGCTGCGGCATTCCGTTGGCCGCTATCGCTGGCAATCCTCCACCGGAATGCCCGTCCTCACCGAGCGTGGCGTTGTCGCGGGACTCGTCGTCACCTGCATCGACATCCAAGATCGGCCTCCGTTGGAGCGAGCGCCGCTGCATGGCGTCAAGCAGATGCGCCAACTCGGACGGCTGGCCAAGATCGGAAGTTGGGAGCTGGACCTGACCACGATGACGCCCAGTTGGTCGGACGAAGTGTGCCACATTCACGAAGTTGAACCGGGATACGGTCCCACGCTTGATGAGGCGATCAAGTTCTACCATCCGACGGCGCGTTCCCTCATTTCTGCTGCCGTTCAAAAAGCCATCGCAGACGGAACATCGTGGGACTTGGAGCTACCCTTTATCACCGCACGAGGACGGTCGATCTGGGTGCGAGCCAAAGGGCAGGCTGAGGCGTGTGAGAAACCCGGCCAGCGGTTGTTCGGCACGTTTCAGGACATCACCAACCGCAAGCTTGCGGAACTCGCGCTTCGTGCTAACGAGGATCGGTTTCGGACGCTAATCGAACACGGCAGCGATGTCTTCTTCATGCTGACTCTTGAAGGCCGCGTCGCCTACATCTCACCGAACGTCGAACGCCTCCTCGGATACACACCTGCCGAGGTCTTAGGCCAATTGTTCGATCCGTTTCTTCACCCCGCAGATATGGCGCGAGGCCGCGAATTCTTTTACGACCTGTTGCAGTCCCGCACTCAAGGCATCATTGAATACCGCATCCGGCACAAGGACGGGTCGTATCGCTGGAGGTCTTGCACCGGTTCCGTAATGCCCGCCGGGCCGGATGGGCAGACAGTAATCGTCGGTGCGGCATGTGATGTCACCGATCGTCGTCAAGCACAAGAGACGATGGAAGCGAGTCGCGAGTTGTTCCAAATCGTGACCGATTCCCTCGAAGACATCATCAGCGTGACGACGCCCGATCGCTCCTTGATCTTCCTCAGCCCCTCGTGCTTTCGCATCTGGGGGTACACCCCTGATGAAATGTTCAGTACCGTTTTTTCCACGCGCGTTCACCCTGAAGACCTCCCTCGGATCGAATCGGCTCGCTTGCAGAACCTGCGCGGCGAACAGACGCGCACAGTGTGGCGTTGCCGCCACCGTGATGGCCATTTCCTGTGGATGGAGACCTCCGCCAATCCGGTGCGCGGTGCGAGTGGTGAGGTCGCGCTGATGGTTTGCAGCTCGCGCGACATCACGGAACGGAAGCGGCAGGATGAAGAGTTCCGCCAATTCACCATGGAACTTGAAACGTCGCGTGCCCAGATCGAGCAGCAGGCCATCGAACTCCGCGCGGTCAATCTGGAAGCGTCTGCCGCCAACCGGGCCAAGAGTGAATTCCTGGCGAACATGAGCCACGAACTCCGCACGCCGATGACTTCCGTCCTCGGTTTCGCCGACCTGCTGTTGGCCGACGACGACTGGAGTCACACGCCCGAAAATCGCCAGCGGTCGCTTCAAGCCATCCGCCGCAACGGTGAGCATCTTCTGACCATCATCAACGACATCCTCGATCTCTCGAAGATCGAAGCGGGCAAGATGACTCTCGAATCGGTTCCCACGTCGATCAGGCATCTCGTCGCCGAAGTCGTCTCGATCTTCCAGTTCCGTGCCGAAGAAAAAGGACTGTCGCTGGTTGCCGAGTGTCCGTCAGGCCTGCCCGATTTTGTGGGGACCGATCCCACGCGAGTTCGACAAATTCTGGTCAATCTCGTGAGCAACGCGCTCAAGTTCACCGAGTCCGGAGGTGTTCGCATCCTCGTGCGACAGGTTGCCGACGAACAGGCTTCGCTGCTGTTGTCATTGGAAGTCATCGACTCGGGAATCGGCATCGCACTCGAACACGTCGCACGCCTGTTTCAGCCGTTCACTCAAGCCGACACCACGACTTCGCGCCGGTTTGGCGGCACCGGCCTCGGTCTGACGATCAGCAAACGCATGGCTGAGATGCTGCACGGGGAACTGACCGTCACGAGTGAGCTCGGTTGCGGCAGCTCGTTCGTCGCCACGATCCGCGTGGACCGTTGCGACATGCGGTCGCCGACAATGTCCGAGAACTCTCTCCTCGAACGAAATCCGGCAGCACCCGCGTCGCAGGTCTATCCCAGCCTCGAAGGCTGTCGTGTGCTGCTGGTTGAGGACGGGCCAGACAACCAGCGTTTGATTTCGTTCCTGCTTCAAAAGTCGGGCGCGGAAGTCTTGATCGCCGACAATGGTCGGGCCGCGATCCAAACCATCGACGGCGCGCGCGAAAACAATCTCGCCATCGACCTGATCCTGATGGACATGCAGATGCCGGTCCTCGACGGCTACTCGGCCACGCGCGAATTGCGGGCGGCGGGCGAGACACGGCCCATCATCGCTCTCACCGCCAACACGATGTCGGGCGATCGACAACTGTGCCTCGACGCGGGCTGCGACGATTTCCTCGCCAAACCGATCAACCGCGCCAGTCTGATCGACACCGTCGCCCGCTGGCACGCCACCGCACGTCACGGGGCTGCGACTTTGGTCCCGTAAAGCGACGGACGTATTGAAGCCGAAGCCTCGGGATGTGAACACGACCCGAAGTCGTTGCACATCTCACGTCTTCGGCGCGTCGAACTTCGTCTCGATGATCGCCTCTTCGAGCAGCTCTTCGAACAGCTTCTTAGAGCGGTTCTTGTTCTGACCCTCTTCGATCTTCGAGCGGATCTCGTCCTGCACTTCGCCAAAGGGGGTGCGGGCTGCTTTTTGACGATCGGTGACGCGAACGATCTGCCATTCCGATGGCCCCTCGTGAGGCGGGCTGAGTCGGCCGACAGGCGTCTCGAACAACAGCTTTTCGAGTTTGGTGTCGGTGAGATTGCCCGGTCCCATCCAGTCGCGCTGGCCGCCCGTTTTGGCGGTCGAACCGTCCGAGTACTTCCTCGCGACCTGATCGAACGGCTCGCCGTTGGCCAGTTCCTGAGCCGCCGCTTCGATGCGTTTCTTGGCCTCCGACTTGGATCGTTCCGGGCCGAATGAAATTTGGATGTGCTCCCACTGCACTTTAGGCTCAATCGCGAACTCATCGACGTGTTCTTTGTAGTACGCGACCAGATCGAGTCGGTCGATCGGCTCGGGCTTCTCGGACTTCATGACGATGTATTCCATCGCTAAGCGTTCCGTTGCGAAGTTGTCCTTCACGTTCTGAAGGGTCGTCCCCTTCTTGTTCAGTTCCAGTTCCAGCTCCGTGCGGGTCGAGACCTTCAGCTCGCCCTTCAGCTTTTTGATTTCGGCATCGAAGAGTTGATCGATGTGCGAGTCCATCGCCTTGATCTGATCGGGCTTGAGACTCGACTTCATCCGCTCAACGAGCAACCGGCGCTGGATGTGTCCGGCGAGATCGCGTTTCACCAACATCTCACGGAACTGCTCGAAGTCTTCCGGCATGGGTCGCGGCTGTCCCGGCTGAAGTTTCTCCGGATGCGACCACATAAACTGCATCTGTTCGCGGGCGGTGATGACGACGCCACTGTATTTGTCGAGCACATCGCCGTTCAGGATCGGTGCGCCGTTGACGGTCGCAGCCACCTTCGAGTTGAAGATCGCCGAGTCGTCCTTCCAATCGGCCCACGGATCAGACTTGAGTCCCGATGCCGTTTGAATCCTGTCATCGCTGTCTGCTGCTTCTTGCACTGCAGCAGCAGCACTCGCAATTTTCGCGTCTTCGTCAGGCTCAACCTGTGCGACGCGGCGCGGCGCTTGGATCAGCACCGGGTTTTCATGCTTCTTCTGCGTCCCATTACAGGCCACGCAGGACAGCCCGATCAGCAGCAGTGGAATGGCCCGGCGCATGATGGAGACCCGACCCCAGAGAATTGGAGCTTGTTTCTTGTGACGTGAGATTTCCGCTCGGCGGAAGGGGGCGGGTTTGTAGCCTCAGCCCGGACTGAGCTGCAATATCTCTTTCAGCAGCCGCAACAGGGCCTTGGGGCCCGGCAGTTTTCCCCCGGCCTTCTTCGGCAGGATCACGCAGGCGTCGCGGTCATCGACGACGCGGATCGTCGCGTGGCTGAGCTTGGCCAGCCGCGTGATGAGCTTCGGGTTGCGATAGCCCAAGACTAGGTCTCCCTCGTTCAGTCGGATGTCATCGATCTGCCAACGCCACGCGAGCAATTGCAGCTCGCGCTGTTCAAACAGCCGTTCGGCGGGAGTCGGCAGCGGGCCGAAGCGATCACGGAACTCGGCCTTCAATTCGGCGAGCAGTTCGAGCGACGAGACCGCTGACAGCTTGCGGTACATCTCAATCTTCGGCCGTCCGTCGGGGATGTAGTCCGACGGGAGATAGGCTTCGATGGCGAGTGCGATCTCGACGTGATGGTGATGCCGCAGCGGTTCGCGTTTGATCGCGCGCACCGCGTTCTCCAGCAGTTGGCAGTACAGCTCGTATCCGACCGACGCGATGTGTCCCGACTGCTCGGTCCCGAGGATGTTGCCCGCCCCGCGAATCTCCAAATCGCGCATCGAGATTTTGAAGCCCGCGCCGAGTTCACTGTATTCCTCAATCGCCTTCAGTCGTCGCAGCGCTTGCGGAGACATCTGTCGGCCATCTTCCAGCACGAGATAACAGTACGACTTGTGCTTGTACCGACCGACGCGGCCTCGCAGTTGGTGCAGGTCGGCCAGCCCGTACCTGTCCGCCTGATGAATGAAGATCGTGTTGGCGTTGGGGATGTCGAGTCCGCTTTCGATGATCGTCGTCGCCACGAGGACATCCGTCCGCGCTTCAACGAAGCCGAGCATTGCCGCTTCCATCTCGTCCTCGGTCATCTGGCCATGCACGATATCGACGACCGCTTCCGGGACGAGTTTGCGAATCTTCTCCGCGATCGTCTCGATGTCGTAGACGCGGTTGTGAACGAAGTACGTCTGCCCGTTGCGGTTCAACTCGCGGACGATGCTCGACCGAATTAGCTCGCCATCCCAACGACAGATGCGAGTTTGGACTGCGATGCGATCGTGCGGCGGCGTCTCCAAATTGGAGATGTCTCGGACCCCAACGAGCGACATGTGGAGCGTTCTCGGGATCGGCGTCGCCGACAGCGTGAGGACATCCACTTCGAGCCGCATCTGTTTGAGCAACTCCTTCACCTCGACCCCGAATCGCTGCTCTTCATCAATGATGAGCAGCCCGAGGTCCTTGAACTTCACATCCTTGCTGACCAGCCGATGCGTCCCGATCACGAGGTCGATCCCGCCGTCGGCCAGCCCTTTGAGTGTCTCGCGCACTTCGCTCGTCGAGCGGAAGCGATTGAGCGACGCGATGTTGATCGGGAACTCGGCCATCCGCTCGCCGAAGCTCCGAACGTGTTGCTCGCACAGCACTGTCGTCGGGACGAGGACCGCCACCTGACGACCGGCATCGACCGCTTTGAAGGCGGCGCGCATCGCGATCTCGGTCTTGCCGTAACCGACATCGCCGCAGATCAGCCGGTCCATCGGACGCGATCGCTGCTGGTCCTCTTTCGTCTCGGCTATGGCTCGCAGTTGATCGACCGTCTCGGTGTAAGGGAACGCCGCATCGAACTCCTCGACCCAATGACTATCGGGGGGACACGACAAGCCCGGCTTGAGGTCACGCTCGGCTTGCAGCTTCAACATGTCGGCGGCCATGTCCCCGACCGCTTCAGCCACGCGCTTCTTCTTGTTCGCCCAACTCGTCCCGCCGAACTTCGACAGCTCGACCTTCCCCTTCGTCCCGCCGACGTACTTCTGCACGAGATGAATCAGCGAGACCGGCACGTGCATCTTCAACTTGTCGGCGAACTCCAGCGACAGCATCTCTTCAATGAGTTCCCCTTTCGGCTGCACCTCCATCCCGATGAACCGCGCGATTCCGTGCGACAGGTGAACGACGAGGTCTCCCGGCGAAAGGTCGAGGAACGTGTCGATCGCCCGCGATTCGAGACGACTCTTGCGCGGAGCTCGTTGCAGCTCCGTGCGATGAAAGAGTTCGTTGTCGCTCAGCACGACGATACGTTCGGTAACGAGCCGGAAGCCGCGCGAAACGTGCCCGACGCACAACGTCACCCGATCTGCAAACGTCTGCGGGCGTAAGCCTTCTTCCTCCACAGCCTTTCCGAGCGGGGGGCGTAAGTCCCCCGGTTCTTCGGCGACTGGTATCGCGCTCAACACAGGTCGCTCCGGCTCCACCGGACCCGACTTCCGCAGGAACCGCTTCAACGGCGACTTGCCCGCCGCCATCTGGTCCAGCGGAGGTGAACTCTTGCTGAACGACGCGGAGCCAGGGGACTCACGTCCCCCGCTCGGAAGAGCTGACGCTCCACTCCGTGCCGTCATCCCGCCGAGCGGCGCAACCGTCGCGGGATCGGGTGTTGGTGCGGGAGGTGGCTCGGGGGCGTAGACCTCGCGCAACAGTTCAGCCATGCGCTGACGACCCGCTTCGTTGTGGCAGGCGATCAGCACGGTCTCGTCCTGCTGCACAACTCGCTCGAGTTCCTTGAACGCCTCCGTCTTCGGTCCGCCAAAGCGTTCGATCGACTCGACGCGCAGATGGCACGTCGTGTCATAGCTCCCCGCGACGATCGGCGCGACGTTCAACCAGCCTCGTCGCGAGCAACGTTCGAGTGTCGATTCGACACTGAACAATCCCTTCGGATCGGCCAACCGATCGAGGTACGACTTCCCTTCGCGCACGATCTCATCGAGTTCCAACAGCACGACCCGCGCGGTCTCTGGGAGCGAGTCGAGGACATGCGAGCCGCTCAAAAGTCCTGTCCCCTCGCCCCGGCTCTGCGGGGAGAGGGCTAGGGTGAGGGGTTCTTCGGTTTGATGAGGGCCACGATTCAAGTTCACACGATTCAAGTTCACACTGTCATGCTGGGAGCTCGAAGACTCGACCCCAGCATGACTCACCTGCGCATTCGCCAAGATCGTGATCGTCGCTTCATCCAGATCGCGCACCTTCCGCTGCGTCTCCGCGTCGAACAGGCGGATCGACTCGATCTCATCGCCGAACAGTTCGATCCGAATCGGATCGGCCGAGTCAGGCGGGAAGACATCGACGATGCCGCCGTGAATGGTGAACTCGCCCGGCAGTTCGATCGCGGTGACACGCTCGAACCCGCGCGCGGTCAGCCAGCGCGTGAGGTCATCCAGATCAACCTCATCACCCACCTTGAGCGACCGCGACGCCACGGTCCGCTCGGCTTTGGACGGCACCGGTTGAATGAGAGCCGCGATCGTCGTCACCACGACGCGCGGCGGAGCCTCCGACTCGAACGCCCGCACGGCTCGCAAACGGCTCCCGAGGATCGGGTCGGTGATACTCAGTTCACTCGGCAACGAAGGCCACGCGGGCAGCACGAGCGGCTTGGCAACTCGGCCCCCTTCATCGAGACCGATGCCAAACGAGGTGATGTCGGCGACGACTTCATCCAGCTCGCGCTCGCGCGGCAGCACGACCAACACACAGCCCGCGCGCGATTGAGCCAGCGCGGAAACCATCAACGCCGACGACGAACCCCACGCCCCATCGACCGTCGCCGCGCGACCTTGTTCGACGGCACCAATCACCTCGCGCAATCCCGGCTGCGCGAGCAACCGCGCGGCAAGACCCGTCAGCGGTGAGACTCCCTGCGGCACATCAACGGTCATCGTGAGAGATCGCCTTCCTGAGACACGCGCACGCGCGAACACCCGGTCGAGCCAAGTGGTGGCTCGCCGGAATCAAATTCAATGGCGGGCGGATTCTAGCCACCAAGCCACTCCCGCCAAGCGAGACCATGACGACAACAAGGGCAGAAATGAACGCACTCACGTCTGCCACCGCTTCACGGCTCAAAGGAGTTCCAATAATTTTGCTATACCCTGACGCGGTCTTCGAAGAGGCATTCATGGTGAGCCGGGCGGCGTCAGCCCAATGGCACTCACTTTGTCATTCACTCCGTGAGCGGCACGGCGCTAGCCGCCGGTCTTTGCTTGGAAACGCAACTCCGTTTACCGGCGGCTAGCGCCGTGCCGCTCAAAGTGAGTGCCATCGGGCGTAAGTCCCCGGACTCTTCACGATAGGAGTTCGAGGGCTTACGCCCAATGGCTCACCATGACTTCTATTGCGGGCACTACTTCGCAGTTTAAGTTCCTCAACACCCAGATTCACGCATCGCCCCGTTGCCGACTTTTCTCGAAAAAGTGCGCCGGAAACGGGTCTCTCGTCGCACTATACTCGCAGAACGATGAGCATCGCCGAGCCAGACGCCGTGATGGAAGAAGTCGATGTCGCTCGCAGCGACGCCGAACTTGTCGGTCGTTTCGTTGCGACGAAAGAAGAGGCGGCGTTCGCCGAACTGGTGCGGCGTCACAGCGGGTTGGTGATGAGTGTCTGTCGGCGCGTGCTGCGTGACGGTCACGACATCGACGACGTGTTTCAGGCGACGTTCCTCGTCTTCGTGCGCGATGCGGTGCGCGTTAAGAAGCAGGCGTCGTTGGCGAGTTGGTTGTACGGCGTGGCCCATCGGCTGGCCGTGCGAGTTGCCCAACAACGGCAGCAGCGGCGGGAGACGGATCTCGTGGATGACACGGCGGTGGGCGACGATGTCCTGACAGATTTGGCCGACAGATACGATCAACAATTGGTCGATGCGGAGCTCAACGCGCTTCCCGAACGGTGTCGGCAGCCGCTCGTGTTGAAGTACCTCGCGGGGAAAACGCCACTGGAGGTGGCAAGCGAGTTGAAGCTCACGGTCGGTGCCGTCGAAGGCTTGCTCAAACGCGGCAAGCAGGAACTGCGGGCACGGTTGATGAAGCGCGGCGTGAAACTCGGCGCGGCGGTGATCGCCGTGCAGATGACTCGACAAGCGGTTCAGGCGGCGTGTCCGAAGCAGCTCATGGAAGAGACGATTCGGACGGGCCTCGCTTGGAATTCCACAAACCCTCCACCCCTCGACCTGATCTCGGATCGAGTCCTCGAACTCACGTTAAAGGAATTGGCCACCATGACGACTCTGACAAAAACCGGCTTGACTACGGACTGGCCACGGGCGCATTGGCCCTCGGTTTGGGCGGAGCCGGATTCCTCGCGAGCCAATTTCCAGTCCGAGCCAGCGCCGGGATCGTCGCGATGGCCCCCGTGGCGAGTTCCGCCTCAAACGGCCTGATCACGACGGCCCTCGCCGCCGAACCGACTGCGACCGAGACGCTGTTCGACACAGAGATCGCGATCACCCCACCGGCCGAAGCGAACCCGGTTGCTGCCCCGCCGCAGCCGCCAGCCCTTCCCGATGTCGGTGCGGCAGGTCGGCCTGCCAATTCCGGAAACGCGGCTTCGCGGATGCCAAACAACACGATCCCTTGGGACTTCAAACCGCGCAGCGTCTTGGTCAAACGAATCGAACAATCCTTGTTGCAAGACACAGAGGTCGCCTTCACTGACACCCCTCTCGAAGAGGCCATCAAATTTTTGGAAGACCTCCACAGCATCAGGATCTGGCTGGACAAGGAAACTCTCACCGCAGACGGGATCAACACCGATTCGCCGATCAATCTGCAAATGAGCGGGATCAGTTTGAACAGCGCCTTGAACTTGATGTTGGAGCCGCTCCAACTCGATTACGTCATCAAGAATGAAGTGCTGGTCATCACGACCAAAGTTCGATCTGAGGAAATGATCGAGACTCGCGTGTACAACGTCGCGCGGATTCCTCAACTGACTCCGCAAGAATTGATCGAAATCATCGTCGGCAGCAGCCGCTTTGGGGGCGAGCATGGTGGTTCTGGTCTTGGAAAAGACGGCGGCGCGCCCGGCGGTAAGGCAGGCTCCGCCGCTGCCCCCATGAGCGGCGTTGAAAGCGCGGGGCGTGCGGGTGTTGCATCCGCGACACCGACCGAAGTGAGTAACCCCGGTTTGCTCAATGCGAAGTGGGCCAAGATTGATGGGGAGGGCGGCGCGGCTTGGGCAGGCAAGTCGATCCTGATTGTGCAGCACACTCAGCGCGTCCACCGCCAGATCGTGGAACTGCTCGATCAGCTCGCTCAAACGGAAACCGCGCCGGCGAAGACACCCGCCAACGCGAGTGGGCAACCGACTGGAGTGAAACCCGCTTTGCCCGCTGCGACACCTGTCGGATCATCAGGAAATCCATACGGCAACGCAGGCACTCCAACGGTTCCAACGCCCCGTCCCGCGACTGTTCCTGCAAGGCCATGACGTTCTGCCCAGGCAAACAGTAATAGACCGCGCACGGCCAAGAGGGACTCGTTTCACCGCGTGGGCAACACCCCGCGCGTCGATGCGGAAACAGGTTTCGACATCGCTCGACGCGCGGGGTGTTGCCCACGCGGTGAAACGAAGAAAGGTGATTCGACGAGCGAGTCAACTTCGCCTTCGTCCGCTATAGTCGCGCTCCATCAAGGAGCTTCTCATGGCGACGCAGCACACGATCACAATGAACCGTTCACGTTCGCTCTTCACACCAACCCGCAGCGTCAGCGAGGACGATTCCACGCGACACTTCTCATCATCCTCGCTCACACTGCGGGTTTGTGTTGGCGGGTCGCTATTCATTCTGTTGGCACTCGTTCTCGCGCCAGCCATCTGTTCGGCGGACGAACTCTTTCCGCCCGAGCTGACGAAGTTTGAGCCGATCGCCTTGAATCCGGTCTTCACCGCGCGGGGCGAAGGTCATTGGGACGTGAAGCATCGCGAGCGAGGCTGGATCGTGCGTGAGGGCGATCTCTGGCGGATGTGGTTCACCGGATATGACGGAACCAAAACGGGGCAACGGCAGCTCGGATACGCCACGTCGCGCGATGGCCTCGCGTGGCAGCCGCATCCTGCGAACCCACTTTGCAAACAGCATTGGGTCGAGGATGTCTGCGTCATCCCGCACGAAGGGACGCTGCACATGTTTGCCGAGGGTGAGCAGGACCGCGCGCAGTTGTTGACCTCGCGCGATGGCCTCGACTGGCAGCGGATCGGCAAGCTCGACGTGAGACACGTCAGCGGCGAGCCGATCTCGGACGGGCCGTATGGGACGCCGACGGTCTGGCTGGAGAACGGCGTTTGGAATCTGTTCTACGAGCGTAGCGACAAGGGAATCTGGCTGGCGCGGTCGCGTGATCTGAAGGTCTTCACGCATGTGCAGGATGAGCCGGTAATGGTCCCCGGCCCGAATGGCACTGCCGTTCGGGCGTTGCTCGTAGCCGGCGCACAACGGTAGGACGCACGCGCGAGAGCATGTGTTGGGGGCGATCATCGTCAAGAGTTTGAGGGCGGAGCGAGACGTTGGGCTTGGT
>Ga0209086_10000714_pt1 | contig 27971 bp, 30 predicted proteins | sample M_130207_XF_Meta_FD_187312 | JGI IMG/M metagenome (GOLD analysis project Ga0209086, IMG submission 187312) | Freshwater microbial communities from Lake Montjoie, Canada to study carbon cycling - M_130207_XF_MetaG (SPAdes) (version 2) | ecosystem: Environmental > Aquatic > Freshwater > Lake... | reverse complement strand
AAGAACATATATCTCGAAGATCTTTCTTCGTGAGTTTCCTTAATAACTTTTTTAATGATTGAGTTTAAATTTTTCATATATTAGTTGTTTAATCCGTCAGGTCCTCCGAGAGTAACCGCATTTTGTTGTACTACATTCATACCATAATTTGTTGTCCAAACAGGATGAGGTAATATTAATTCTGTGGTTCCACCAGAACAATTAGGAGCACATAATGTGTATTCGTAATTAACATCTATTGTGTTTTCATCCATACATTCAGAACAACCCCCAAAATACGCTGAAATTCCCGTGTAATTTGATGTTGGTGATTCACTATCATCTAAAACTTCACCACATAGGACAATCCCATTTTCTCCACTAAAGGAAAATGATATTCCAGGTAATACTGAACCATCTATTTCAACATCAACAAGTCCTCCTGATGTACAAAGTTGTAATACATAAATTGCTGCCATTTTCTTTTTTTATTATAAATACTTCTATTTTTTATTTACGATTTGAAATTGTATTTGTTTTTTATACGTATTGATCTGACCTGTCGATTTTACTTGAATATCTATAAAATATTCATTAGGTATTTTATCTCTCGTATCGAACATAAAATAATATTCATTAGGTGTTCTATTAATTTTAGTCCAATCTTGAACAATAACTTCAGTTTGACCTTCTCTAACATAAACACGATAGGACGCATCTACATTTGGTAATAATTTGTTTGTCGTATATGCCTCTTTAATTATAACACCAACTTTTCTTAAATCTGAATTAAGAATTTTTTCATTTTGTAAAATACCATAATAATCAAATCCAAATTGTTGTGGATTATTTACAGAAGTTCCAATTTGAATTGATTTCTTTGTTGGGTATATTGTAAAGTCGTTAATTACATTTGGTAATTGTATTCCATTTAAAAATATATTTGACCATGTATCAGTAAAAATACAAGGGGTCTTGTAACCTAAAAGAGGTGGTATTGTTATTTCATACACACCTTGAGTTCTTTTACAACTTGGTAAATTTATTAACCCTTGAATTGGAGTTCCATTTGAATCACTTATGGTAACCAATGGATTTTGATCTAAATTCATAAAACTGCCATCTTCAAAAACATACAAATATAATTTGTTTGTTTTACCCAATGTAAAATAATTTCTGTCGTCTTGAATTAAATCGTCATACGTAGTTTCTAAAAATGGTTCATAAAAAGTTTGTGTATGTCGAGTAAAAAACCCTACAGAATAACTTCCTTCAGTTCCTGTTAATAACTCAACTTGAGGTAGATATGCAATCCCCCAACCTACATGGTTAGGTATTCCACCATTAAGAAGACTATTGATCTCGTTTGTCATATCAAATTCGATATTTTCATCACCAAATTGAAAATGTTGTATATCGACAATGGTTAATGCTGAAAATGGATAACCCCCCAAATTTAAATTATTATAAATTCCAGGTTCTCCCCATTTTCCTAATGTTGTGGTTTGATACCAATTTGATGGTCTATTAGAATAATTTCGATCACTTTCAATCGGGTCTTTGACATCGTAATAATCATAACCAACCCCTTCGTCCCAATATTGAGGTTTTGATGGATCATCATTCAAATAAGGTATTCTAAATAAAATTAAATCAAACGAAGTTGCTCTAAATCTACCATCAGGAGTTGTTGTATTCAATAACTCTTTATTGAAATAAGAGGTATTAGTCATTTTTAACTTATGGACCATACCTGAAATACTACAATTCGTTGAGATAACTCCTGTTGTAATTTTTTGTTTTAAAAGTTCTAAATCTAAATCAAAAATAAATCTAGAATATCCCGTAGGATCACTTATACCACCATTTCCATAGAATAACTCCATAACAGGGTTTCTTCCTGTATTAACGTAACTATTAGAAACTATAGTATTATTTTTACTAAAGTAAGAATTATTTATCGACATTTACTTTTATTTATAAATATCAATTAATTCGAATATTTTGATTAAGAATTGTGTTATCGGCATCCTGTATTAATTTTCTAATATCATCAATACTTGTTCCGTCCGTTCCGATTGGTATTGGAGCTTTATTTATGTTATGTACGTGAGACCCTAAAAAATTCACAATAACATTTAATAATTTCATAAGTTGGTCACCTCTAACCATTGGATCTGTTCTATCTACAATTTCTTCAGTAAATTGAAGTTGATCAATTCCGTATAAAGAATCTTGTAAATTTATTTTTTGACCTTTTGCTTTTGTTGGTATTTGAGTTTTATGTGATAACAAATAAACATTATCACTACCTAAAACACTATATGATGTTGGATTTGGTCTGTATTCACTAACCTCAATATCTATTTTTTTAATTTCATTTTGTTGTCCAATAACCCCTCGAGACCAAACTAAAAAACTACCACTAAAAATATCATAAGGATTTAGTTTTATTTTTTTATTAAACAAAGACACCATTGGAAAATCTGTGGTTCCTGAAGAAATTAATGTATCTGCATTTTTTTTACTAGGTCTAACATAAAAAGGAAATTGATTTTCTAACATTAGATCTGGTTGTGGTGGATACATGGGATATCCATCTATTTTAATTTTTCCATCATTTACGTTATCGATAAATGTGTTTATCAAGTTGGATGCTAAATCAAAAGTTAAACCAGTAAAAAAGATTTCATAATCTACAGAACTTTTATAATTGTCTAAGTCCGACAAACCATTCACGTTTATTGTTGTTGTTTGTGGATTGCTAACTAATGTGAATAACTTTACATTACCATTGTAAAAAGTGTCACCTGTTGATCCACCACCAATTGTTTGTCCGCTAATAACAACACTATTAGTTAATTCCCACTCTATTAGTCTTTTTACTTGTAGAGACTTTGTTTGAGTAACATCTGCAGTTTCTTTGGGTAATTTTGTTCTTTCTAAATCAAAGTTTGAAATTTGTAAAAAACCCCAATTTGAATTTTTTGTTGGAAATGGGGATTCAAGAGTCGGAGGAGAACTTACTCCTGATCTAACTAAAACCGAATCTTGTTTAACAATAACATCTGACGCACCTCTTCCTAAAAGTGCATTGTCTTCAGGTTCTGGATAAATACCGAATACTTTAGGTATGGTTTTACCTTCATTATCTTTTAACGGGGCGGCTTGTTTCATATACTCACCACTAGACAACATACTTTGTGAGTTAACGTAAGTTTCTAATAAATTATTTTGTGGTTTTTGAATTGGACCTTGTATGTAAAATTTAGAATTACCTGTTCTTTCTTTAACGTTTGAATAAAAAACATGAACGTATTCACCAATAGCCGGAACTTGTGAAATATAATATGGTAATAATGGTAAAAAAACTAATGTATCTTTTGAGGTCCATTGTTCTATTAGTGGTATATCACCATTTGGTTCTATATCCACTTTAGTTTCTTGTTTTGGAAATACCCTTAGTCTTCCTAACATTAAAGGATCTTTATTGTCTAAGACCTCACCTTGAAAAATAGTTCTTTTATCAAACATCATGTTCTACTTGTATATTCTTTATGTAATAGATTATAGGTATATTCTAATTTATCTAAATGCTCGGACATCTTTAATAAAGTCTCTTTAGTGTAATTAAAATCTTTTTCGACATATTGTAAAGCGAGTGCTAAATCTTTGTTTGAAGAATCTTTATAATTTCTAATGATTTCTAATATTTTTGAAGATTCTACTTTTTCTGTTTCTATTTTAAACTGATTTTCCATATGCTTTTTTAGGTGTTGTTAAAAATAATGGGGTTACCGTCAATTTTGGTACTGCAATTAATGTTTTACCATTTTGGGTACTTTCTTCATCCATTCCATCGATCATTGCAAAAACAGAGGCCATAAATTCATTTGGACTACCGTCCGGCATTGGTCCAGTCGGTATCCCTAACTCCTCAAATTGTTTCACAACGTTTATATATGCTCTTGTTGGTGAATACCCATCCAACAAACGAGATGTGAAAAGTAACGGTAAAGGAACATCGGCTCCCGAATTTTTTTCTATGCTGGATATTTTCTTTTTAAGTGCTAAACTTAATAACTTAGATAAATCATCAACTATTGATTTGCAATCTCGAAAGTCTTTTAACACTTTAATTCCAATACCAATACCTAATATTGTTAAAGGAAAAATCATATTTTTAATTCTTTTTTTACTTTCTTTGGCAATATCTTTCTTTAGTTCTAAAATCAATAGAGCAATATCTTTACGGACTATTTTGAAAATAATACCAGTAAAAATAGCACCTACTTTTGAAACAAACTCAATAAAAAATGTTTTGAAATTTTTAGTAAAATCTTCTAAAGTTACTGTTGAATCAACATCTACAGGATTTCCTATGGTTTTTGCCAAATACATAAACGGTAAAAGAATTTTAGGCGATAATATTGACGTAAGTAATGCTTTTGGGAATTCTTCAATCCATGATGAATCAAAGGCCAATTTAAATCTACCATCCGTCGTGTTGTAAATAACCGCAGATGTTTCCTCTAAAAAATTTGTTTGATTAGTACCTTCGGTAAATTGAATACTTGATAACGCATCAACTACGGCTTCGGTATTCATTTGTATATCTAAATTTTCACAATCCTCGAACTGAATTATATTTCTTTTGATATTTGACACATTTTCTTCGATTAACCTTAAATCTAATTCGGTTAATTCAAAAAAAGAATCGTCAATTAAATCATTTTCAGAGACTTTTGCGTTACCAGAAACATCAATAGATGCACTTGAATCATAACACAATCCCAAAGCTCTTTGGCATAATTTCATAAATTTTTGAAAGGATGCTATTTGGTTTTTACTACTATCTTTATATGAAAAAATAGAACCTGTTATGATGTTCATTAATTGTGTGTAAAAATTTTTTTGATCAAAAAGATCAATTGTTTCGAAGTAGTCACTTAAAAATTTATCAACAGTAAAAGGTGTTGATCTAACACTACTTGTCATTTTAATAAAATTACCATTTACAATATTACCGGTAATAGGGTCATTATAACTCTGAACATACTCATAATTAAAAATTCCTTCTCCTGATTTACCAATATAATCTGTACCAACAACCGCACTTATTGGTTGATTTAAATTTTGTATTCTATCATAAATTGATTTGTTCATTGCAAACGGAGGAACAAAATATGCGATAGGTTCTTTTTCGTATATTAATTTACCAAGTTTTGAATCTGAATTAGTTGTTAAAGTTTCAAAAAAATCGATAGATTGAACTTTTATATATTGAGTTTGGTTAAAACTAATCTGAAAATCCACGGAACACCCTAACGTTTTAATTATTGTTTCAGTCAAAATTTCTTTAAGATCTGGTTTTATTTCTTTTAAAGATTTTGTTAAAACTTTTTTTACATAGGAGTTAGTTTCCGCTCCACTACCTCTTGCTAACTTTATAAGGTTCACTAACTCCTCAAAGGCGGTTTTAGTTGTTTTTTGATATTCTTGTTTTTTTTCTGACCACTCAGTAAGTTGAGTTTTTAAAAATTTTTCATTTTTGTCAAAAGAATTAGAAACTTTTTTTTTTAAATTTTTTTGATCTTTTTTAAGTTCTTTGTATTTTGGGAAAACCTGAGCTTCTTTATCCAATTTTTTGAACCCTTCTGAAATATCTATCTGTGCCATAATAAAAATTACATTTTATATTTATTATCAGATTTAATGTCTTTTTTTAAAAGATTTTGAAATGTTGTATCATCTATATCTAAATCAGACAAAGTAAAATCTTCTTCTTTGTCTGTATTTTTTTGCCACATTTGTGCTTGTAATTTTGAAAGAGTTAATTTTTTCTCAACACAATCATTAATAATTTTTTGTTGTTTCTCTATGACAGGACCAATAAGAGTCATATCTTCAGGTTCTTTCATCATTGTTAGCATTTTATTTTGGATTCTAATCGCAGTATTTCTTTGCTCAACAAGTTCATTATATATCTCCTGCATCAATGACAACATAGATTCCTTAGATAAATTAATTTGTTTTTTTGACGGTCTTGGCATAATATATAAATATTATTTTTTTAATATTTCTTGAACTAAGTCAAAATATATTTTTTTATACTTTTTCAAAGAAGTTCTTATTTCTTTTGTTGATAGGTTGGTCATTTCTCTTATCTCAAATAAAATAATATTTTTGTTAAATTTGTTATTATTTGAATCTGGAAAAATTGTACCGTAATTTTCAAAAATGTCATAAATCGCAGAACCTAATTTATATTCCTGATCAGATATTATTTCAGATTCTAACGACAACCTCAATCTTTCTAAGAATTTTTTAATTATATATTCCGAACTTATACTATCGTCATCAATATAATAACACATATTCATATTGTTTGACAGATCACTTGAGATGTCTTCGTATGATATCTTACGATTCATTTCTTTTTGGTCTTTCATAATTTGACCCATCAAATAATTTTTACATATGGTACCAAAATAAGAATATGCCTTCTTTTCTTTAGAAGGTTTAAATTTCTCAATTTTAGTCATTAGAAAAGAATGAGTATCATTATGTATTTCCTCATAATTCATATCTTTCCTGTACAATTTATACCTTCTAATTATTGAAGATATCATTTTATCTAAAGGTTCTCTCAGAAACTCATTATAAATTTTATTTTTTTCATAATGAGTTTCTGCGACTAAAAAATTTCTAACAGCTTCTTCTTCTCTTTCGGCGAAGTAATTTGTTGTGCTAGGTTTTCTACCTTTCTTTTTCTTTTCTTCTATCTCGTTAATTTCATTTACTACTATCAAACTTCTTGATGTTCATAATTTATTTTTCTTTCTATATTATAAAAATATTCTTTTTTTGCCGAGTCGATCCAAAATTTAACTTCATCGGCACTTAATCTATCATCACTATTTTTGTAATTCCAAAATAAAGAACCTAATCTAAGATTCATATGTTTGTAACCAATTTTAGGTATTGTCATAATTCTTGATGAATTATGTGTTAATCTTAAAAAGAATTCATAACCAAAAGTTAATTTAATATTTGATTTTAAACCACCAATATTCAAAAACTTTTCTTTATTTATAATCATACCTGAAATTTGAAAATTTTGAAAATTTTGTAAAATTTCATTGGACAAAATTCCTATCTCGTTTGTTATGTTTGCTGCGAATGTTGCCTCGTTTGTAAATCCTGCAAATACCGCTTTATCATCAACATCCACTACAATAGGTAAAAATGCATCAACATCTTTATAAATATCCATATATTTTTTTGAAACTCTAAACCAAATTTTAGAGTACTCATCATCGAACTCTAACAAAGAAACCCAATTTGATGATGAAACCTCAACACCTCTATTTATTTGGTTGGCATAATTTGGTTCTTCAGTCCATTTTTCAAATTTAACATTAATACCATCAAAATCGTAATTTGTTAAATAATTCTCAAGTTGTAGTTCATCACAATGAACAATAACTAATTCATCAAATTCATCTTTTTGGTTTTTTAATGATTGAATGCTTTTATCAAAAAAAGATTCAAAATCATAAGCGGTTCTTGTTTTTAAAGGTAATACTACCGAAATTGTATTTTTATTTTCCATAATAATTTATTCTATAGTTTGTAGTTTATTTAATTGATTTTCAAATCCTTCCATTCTTGTTGAAATTAACCTATCAAAAAGTTCTACAACATCGGATTCAAATTTTTCTTTAGATGGTAATGAATCAATAGTTTTTTTCATATTTTCATATAATGCTGGATTGATGTTGTCTTCTAACCAATTTTGAATAAAATCGGAAATAACATCAGTAACTATTGTTTTGTTATTAATCCAAACACCATTATCTTCATTCATCCATGTCGGTACAATATCAGGTACTAAACCAATAACAGGTATGTTCATTTTCATAGATTCCAAAGGAAAAGTTCCATATGAACTATATTGGTCAATCCAAACTGAAACAAAACTATCTTTCATTGCTTCTGCAAATTCTTGTTCTGACAAACCTCTTAAATCTCTGAATGTGAACCATCTATATTGTGGAAACTTAGCGTAGAAAGATTTAATAAGATTTACTGTATCTCTATGATCTCTAGTATGTACGTTAATGATTGTTTTTGGTGGAAAAGGGTTCATAACAAAAGTATCTGAAATGTATGGTTCTACAACATCAAAAGAAACATTTCTCATTTGTGTTTCTAAATATTCTTTTTGTTTTTCAGATGTTGTTATACATTTTAAAAATCCTAATGAATTCCACGTTTGACCTGGCTGTAATGTCTCAAAGATGTAATCATATGATTGTGAAAGTACAATTTTACCACATGGTAATTTTGTAATTTGATCCATAACGAATCCGTAAATTTCGGGAATAATAATTAAATCTTCTGGTGAGATCTCTAAGTTTGTACCCTCAATTGCTTTGTGACTTAAAGTCATATATTCTTCACCTAACCAACTTGACACTCCGTAGTAATCAGGTTTTTCGTGAAGCATTATTGAGTTGTACCCATTATTTTTTAAAGACAAAGCCATTTGGTAAATATATCTTACCGAAGCTTTTGCATTTCCTTTCGTGTCTTGTACCAAGAAATATATTCTTGATTTTTTCTCCCTCATGTTGGAGATTGCGTTTTCTAATTTAGAAATTTGTTCGTTAGTCATAACTTTTTAGAATTTATTTATTATTTTATTAACAAGTAATGTGTTAAATGATAGTTTAAAAGGTATTGTTAATTCGCTATTATTAGGTCCCAACTTTTCATCCACTTCTTCTACTTCGGATAAAATTGTTTCTAACATCATTTTTACAACTTCATATTTAACAATGTGAATTTGAGTTTCACCTGACGGGTTTTCAATTTGTAATTGTTTATCTAAAACATCTAAATCAATGTAATAGTTTTCATTTAAAATTTTAATCATTTTTAAAGTTTTTCTATCAATTTTTTAAACTCAGATAGATTTGATATTTCATATTCTGAATTTATGTGTTTATTGTAGTTAGTATTGTATTTTACAACAATCTTCCCATCTAACTTATTTAATAATAAAGAAGTATCTGCGGTAAGTAAAACATCTATTTCATTCCACATGTCATTTTTTGTGATTTCACTGTAAAATATGATTTTTTCTATTAAACAACCAAACTTTGAAAGAAAAAATAGGGATGCTGGTTTAGATTTACCAATCTCATTTGATACGATTAAAAAATTGTACTTGTCTCTAAACTCGACATACAAATCATTTAAAGTGTTAAATGAATTTATTTCTGTTGATGGAGAATGTCCAAATAACTCCATGGTATATTCTTCATACATGAAACTAAAAAGTTCATCTTTATTTTTAAATGAAAAGTGTTTATCAAGTTCTAAACTAGTCACATCGGACAGAATTTCATATACAAAATTATCTTCTTCAAGATCAATCGATTCAGTGTTTCCTGACAAATCAACATTGTATGTTTGAACTGAAAAAGTATTATTTTCTGACTCAATCAAATACTTTTCGTAGATTTGTGTAAATTTTGTGATAGTGTCTCTTAAGACTCCATTTAAATCAATTGCTATCCTCATCATATTTTTTTAATATTTTAGTAATTATAGGATTTCTAACACCGTCTTTTTCGCCAAATTCAAAAACTCCAATTCCTGGAATTCCGTTGAACCTTAGTATCGCATCATAAAGTCCTGAGTGTTTTTTGTCTTTATATCTATCGGTTTGCTCAATATCTCCAGATATAAAAAACTTACTATTGGCTCCAATTCTTGTCAATAATAATTTCATTTGTTTTGGCGTTGCGTTTTGAGCTTCTTCGAAGATTAAAATTGCATTGTCTATTGTCATACCTCTCATGTATGCCAAAGCAAATACTTCTATAATATCAGCCTCTTTTAATTTTTCTCTCGAATCTTTTCCAATTATTTTATTCAAAAGATAATAAGATGGAAAAATGTACGGGTCTAATTTTTCTTCTAAATTTCCCGGTAATGATCCTAATTTTTCTTCGGCCTCTACGGCTGGTCTTACAATTATTATTTTATCATATCCGTTACCACCCTCCAATAATAGATCCACCGCAGTTTTCATTGCTATGAAACTTTTACCAACTCCCGCAGGACCAGAACAAATTGTTATTTGATTGTTCAAAAGTGTTTCATAATAAATTTTTTGATTTTCAGTTAAAAATTTACTTTTTGATTTTTTTTTAACTACTTGTTCGATTATGTCTCTTTTGGAATTTAGAAGAACTTCATTATCTTCTGTTTGTTGTGTTTTTTTTCTCATTTACTATGAATAAAAGTTTATGGTTTTTGAAAATCCTTCCTCTTCATGATAACAGGTTAATTTGTCTATAAAAATTCCTGTTTGACTATTAGAGGTTAGAAATTCTTTAGTTCTTTCCCACAAGTCCGCATCTGCAGGTAACCCAACTTTACCTGTTTCTAAATATAAATCCCTGTATCGTAATGGGATTTTTTTAAAATTCATACAAACTGAAGAGTGTATTAAAGAACTGCTTGATGGTAAAAATTCATTATATTTCTTTTTAGTTAGTATATTTGGTAAATAATTATTTGGGGATAAACGAGTTGATTTAGTACAAATCCAATTACTATTAGTTTCATTAATGCATTTTGATATTTCGTCTAAATGGTCATTAGACCACCAATCATCATGATCTAAATGACAAATATATTCGTAACCCTCATTTAGAGCCATTTCTATACCAATGTTAGTTGCATTTACACCACCATATAGCCAAATTGCTCTTGGGATAAGATAATTATCCCTTTCTTTTGCCTCTAATAAATTTGTAAAAAATATTTTTTTACCGTCATATTTTTTTAAAATCTCTAAAACTTCGATTTCGTTTTCATATTTATCACCCATTAAAAAAATTTTAAAATTTTGGTAAGTTTGGTTGAAAACGGAATCTAAGGCTCTCGTTAAATATTTTGATGTATTACCATCTTTTCTGTAATAAGTTGGTATAACTATGGCTATTTTCATTTTGTTTTTTTAAGGTTAAATACTAATAATTTAATTCAATAACATTTGGTAGTTCTTAGGAAGATATACGTTATTTTCAGGTTCTATTAGTGTATAGGTTATGTTTTTATTTTCTCTTTTAAATAAATCTTTTCCTGATTCTATAACTGAAAGAATGTGATTATCATTTAAAAATTCATCTCTATTGTATTCTTGGTGTGAAAAATTTTTAATTTTATTTTTGATAAAATCAACATCACCAAAATATGAAAAATGCCAACCACCTTTTTCAATGATTGTTCCGTCTTTTATTCTAATGTGTTGAGGTAAATTTGTTTTAGAATAATGTCTAAAATTACATATTTTTGCCCAATGCCACCTACCATTAAATTTACATTTAATATTATAGTAGTACATATCTTGACCTAAATTGTGAGGACCGTCTATCAAACCTTTATCTTTAATCTCACTCAACGTATCAACATCTGGTATTTCATCAACATCACTAACAATGATTATATCTTCTTCATCCAAGTTTAATTTTGAAATACCTAAATGAATTGAGTTTCTTTGGTTATATTCATTATTCCAAGCGTTTGTATCATTAAGGTCATCTACAACAATATGAATAATTTTATGAAGATATTCTTTAAAATTTTCTTTATTTTGTTCGAAAAACAATTCTTTATCGTTTCCTGTAAATGTTTTGGTTGATTCAACAAGCACAAAAAAATCTACAACATCATTTAATTCTTTTAACCTAAACTCTAACATTTTCATTTCATTATAAAAAATGAAACAATCTATTATTTTTCTATCCATATTTTTTTATTTTTTAATAATTGATGTGACGCTATCAGTATAATCATTTTTATTTTTTGTAAAAATTTCCACATCTTTAAATTCTTTTTTAATTGATTCTAAATTATTTACTAGTTTTTTATTAGTTAAAAAATCATATGTTGTAGTTTCACTATTAACATATTCTGGTCTGAATGATGTGTGTAAATCCTCAACCACATAAAATCCGTTGTTTTTTAATTTTGGCCATAACAACTCTAAAGATTTTTGCTGATGAGAAGTTAAATGACTTCCATCATCAATAATTATGGTAAAAAAATCATCGTCGAATAATTTTGATAAACTCGGATCGTCCTGTGAAATTTTATTATAAACAAATCTTTCGTGTTTAAACTTGACATCAATTATGTCTAAACAATAAATTTTTGCATTTTCAAAATACTCTAACCACGTAAATACTGAAGATCCATTTAAAAAACCAATTTCAAGAATGTTAATTTTTTCAAATCTAAGATCTTTAAACTTTTGATCGTAAAATTCCATAAAATTATGGTGCGTTGATTTATCAGTACCATTTTTTAATCCTATTTCTTGTAGTGTCATATTATTTTTTGTTATTCCATTTATTTGTAAAGTTCCTCATCAAACCATCGGTCATTTTATAATTTTATACAATATTCCATTTTTTTATCATCTCATGAATTAACCCATCAGTCATTTCATGTTTTTTTTCATTCTCAATAAAATGATGACTTTTACTAAGAAGGTGTGTCACTTTCGAGTCGGTTATAAGTGCGTGTTTTATTCTATGTTTGATCAAAGTCATAGCATAGTCATTATCTTGATACCAAAATTTAAATTTCTCATCAAATCCCCCTATTTGGTCAATTACACTTCTTTTAACTAAGATTGACCATCCCGTGATTTCGTAAGATGTTCTAAATCCATAATAAATTTTAATGTTTCTATTAAATTCGTTATGTCTAAACCAAGTATCATCAATCGGGCTCATTGATAAAAGATCTTTATCAAATTCGTTTGCTTCAATCATTTTGTCAAGAAAGTTTTCGTGGTATATTGTATCATTGTTTGAAATTAATATCCATTCATTTTTACAAAATTCTAAACCAATATTTAAAAATCGATTATAATTAAATTCTTCATCAGGTTGAATTACCAAGACATTAGTTTGAGGATAATCAAACTTTCTATCTTTGTTTGTCTCAACTAAAATTATATTAAATTTGTGTTCGGTTGTACTATTATTAATACTATCAATACAATCGTTATTCATTTTAAAAATTGAGTCGTCTTTCACATAACTCAATATTATAACATCTATTTCCATTATCTAATACTATAAAGATAGTTTATTGTTTTGTAAACGACATCAACATTAAACAAAGGAGTTTCAGTTGGTGTTACACCATGTTTTTGTTTATAATGTTCTGTACCCTTTATAAAATTTTCATTCCACTCAGGAGTTCTTGCGATTGTACTTTCCGCAATCGAATTTGGTATGTCTGTTAAATACTCCCAACTTTTTTCGATATCTGCAAAATACCAAAATGGAGGGTGAAAATTATTTTTTATTGTTTGAAAAGTATGCTCAACGTGTTCCCATGCGTTTTTAAACATAGGATCAAATAACCCAATTTTCTCCAAAACTGATCTATGATAATAAGAAAATGCCCCCACACAATTTGGATACAGAGGAATTTTAATTCCTTCAGGGTATGGTATAATTATTCTTGGATTTGGTTCTCCATCAACATCTTTTCTATCCTCCAAATTTTTAAACCCTGTCGATCCTGTTTTATTTGCTGGCCCGTGCAGACCGAAATTTAAATGTTTGATTCCTGATATTACCGATTGTCTAATGTATTGTTCAAAAACTTTTTCGTCTTTTATTAAAATATCATCTTCCATAAGAAATATATGTTCGCATCCTTGATTTAACAAGTATTGTAATGCCGAATTTTTTGCTGCTCCGACACACATATTTGTCTCGTGTTGTATTAAATGTGCTTGTTCAGGGTAAGAAGAATTATCATATGGTGTCCCATCATTTACAATGACAAAATGTTTCATCCATTTGGGAACCGTAAATGCACTTTGTTTTATTCTATGTTCGGCCTTATAAGTTGTCATACCAATACCGACCTTATCAATATCAAAAAACATTTTTTCTTCCAATGTTCTATTATTTGAGAGTCTTACCGGTAAATTAGATTTATATTTTTCTTCGAATTGTTTTTTATTTTCCTCCCATTGTTCGTTTGTCATACCTATTGATTTATGGGTTACACGAATCAAAGTTGTTACCGCTAATTTCACACCATTAATATGGTTTTCAAAACAAAATGGGATTTCATAAAAGTGAAACCCTTTAAAATTCTCATCAAAAGAATTTTTGATTTTATTTTTATCAACAGCAAAGAATAATCCATCCAAGACAACAACTTCTTTTAGTTTATTTCCTTGATCTTGTGAGTATGTGTTAGTCCATTTTTTACCTTCGTGTTTATGAGATACGATACCCGTCATAGATTCTTTCATAGACCACCAACGACCATCGATAAGATCCGTAGTTCCTGCAATCCCAATTATACCAAATTCAGGGTTTTTAGAAAATAATTTTACTAATTTTTCACCCCAATTTTTTGTATCAAATTCAATGTCATCGTGACAAAAAACAACAATATTATTTTTTGATTCATTTAAAATTTCATTATAAATTTGAGATAATCCTTTTTCTCCATTATTAACTTTTTCAATTACTTCATAATGTTTGTTACCCCCACAACTTTTTTTTATGTATTCCGCTAGTTGAGGGTTATGACTTCTTGTTGAGTATCCGATTGTTATCATTCTCGTTTTCTATTTCTTTTAATATTTTTTCTAAAATTTCTTTTTTTTCTATCATGTATCGATTCCACCACCCATCGTTATAAGACGACATAATCAATTCTTGATTTACAGAATCCAATTCATTTATTATTTTTTCTTTTGTTTTCATATTCCTGAACTACCAAAACCATTATCTCCTCTATCCTTTTTTTCAAAATTTCCAACTTCAACTAAATCAACCCACCTTCCTGAAACTACGGGACAAAGAACCCCTTGTGCAATTTTTTGACCTTTTTGTATTTTAACTTTTTCTTTTGTGGTATTAAATAAAATAACTTTGATTTCACCTATATAACCTTGATCGACAGTACCAGGTGAGTTTAACACCATTAGACCTTGGTTTAATGCTAAACCACTTTTTGATCTGATTTGTAATTCATAATTTTGCGGTATGTCAAAATGTATTCCTGTTGAAATTAACGATCTGTCCAATGGGAAAATCCATTTTTCTTCACTTGAATATAAATCAAATCCGGAATCTGACTCATATACGTATGAAGGAGTTATAGCGTCAGAATTTAGTTTTTTAAATTTAAATTCTAATTTTTCATTTTCTAAATCCTCCGCTTCTTGCTCAATGCCCATTACATCAAATCCAAAGTATTCATTCATTTGATCAAAATTAATATTATCAATATCCGATACATCGAATGAATTTAACAAATCGTTAAGTTCTTCTTCAGAAAATTTTTCTTCTTCCATTATTTTAAACTTTTTAATTTCATTATTGCGTCAATCAATACCTCAACATCCCTTTCACAATAGTCTGAAATTTCTTTTAATCTGTTGTGACTCCAATATGCTTCATGAACCATTCCACCATTAACCTCACCGTCTTTTGGTGTTGGAATATCTAAACATGCACACATAAGATCTAAAGAACCAATGGCGGTGTAGGCTCCGTATTGCCAAATTTCTTTTGTATCGATTGCTTTAACCTCCCAAGGCTTTGTATCGTATGAAGGAAGAATCTTTGATGGCATAATACCATTAACAATCATTCGTTTTGCCAACATCGGAATATCAAAGTTTTTTAAATTATGACCACAAAGATAAAAATCCAATTTATAACATCTGTTTAAAAGATCTCTAACTTCTAAAAGTAATTGATATTCATCATCTCCTGAAAATGTTTGTTTTTTAGTCTCTCCATTATCTAAAACGAAAGCCATAGACACACACACAATTTTAGCAAATTCAGGAACAAGTGCTGCTCTTTTTCTAAAAACTATGTCCATATGTTCTTCAGTTGTTCTATCTTCACCAAATTCTTTATCTTCGGGAAATCTTTTTAAAAACCAATCAAAATATTTATCATATTGTTCTGCAACTCTTGGATTAGTTTTAATACATGATTGGTAGTCGGCACATCCCCCAACGGTTTCAATGTCTAAAAATAAAATTTTTGTTAGTGGTATATTAATCATTTCTTATTTAATTAAAGATTTATAAAATTCAGCTCTTGTAATCGAAACTTTATTTAGGTCATATCTGTCTTTTACGGTTTCATATAGTCTTTCACCAAGATCGGAAATCATATTTGGATTGTCAACCAACCTTTTAATTGATTGAGTCCAATCTTTGTGATTTCTAACCTCATCAACCAATAGTGCATTTCCATCGGAAAATTTACCATCGTTGTATGCATTTTTTAAATCGATGGTGTAAGGGCCAACATTTGACGCGATTAATGCTTTTTTGTAGAAACCTGCTTCGATTACTTTTAATTGTGATTTTAATCTATTGAATACATGGTTTTTAATTGGTGCCAATGAAATATCAAATTTCGAATAGTTTCTTGCGTATGACTCGACAGGTCTTGTCCAAACTCGAACATAGTTTTCATTTTGAATTGCGGGATAATCTCCTTCTTGGAATTTATCTAAAAATGATTTGTATTCAGGTGAAATAATTTTATAATTGTTTGTGAAGATTTGTTCGTATTTTACCCACACGGTTTCTTGTGGTTTAATAGCTCTTTGTTTTTTCTCACCCGTTGCTTGATTAATTTCCGTAACTACACCTCGAGTATCAAAACCACAAACATAATATTGTAGTTTATCTTGTAGTGATGACAATTTAGAAACCATACCATCTAACAATTTTAAATCGTGTAAATGGGATGAACCACCTAACCAACCTACTCTAATTTTTTCTGATGGTAATGTAGGTTCATTAAATTGTTCTTCACTTGGGTCAATTGCATTTGGTAAAACAAATACATTTTTATTAAATTTTCTAATCTCGTTTGCAAATAATTCAGTTGTTGTTGTGACATAATCACAAACTTTTAAATTTGCAATAATTTTTTTGTGAATTTGGTTTTGTATGATTAAATCATGAATTGGGTGTTCTTTAGTTGGTAACCAATAATCGTCAATGTCACCAATAACAACAATGCCCATAGACTTTAATTTCTGTATAATATTTGGGGACTCATCCATATCTCTTCCGATACTTCGGTGAAAATGTACGATTTGATAATTTTTCCAATAGTTATCATCTTGAACGTTTGGTTCGTAGTCAATGTCGATTTGAAAATCGTTTAAGAAATGTTTTTGTAAATTTACGTGAGGGTCTACTGATCTGTATCTACCAACTCCCGCTCTGTCTGAAGGTAATACTAAAATATTAATTTTTTGCATATGATTTTTAACAAAAGATAAATGAATCCATTGGAATAATCAACAACAAAAAACCCACCTTTTAAAGTGGGTTATGTTTTTTTTATTTAGAAACTCGTTTGATTTTAGTTAGTTTTCCCTCGAAGATCCTATCACCAACTCTGAATTTAAAAACTTCATTAGAGTTACTTTCTGATTCAACCAATAAACCATTTTCATATAAGACTTCTTCTACCGTTTCTCTAACAATATTTTTTATTTCTTCAGAAGTAATAGAGTTTGAAACAGGTTGTTGAGTTTGAGATTTTTGTGGTCTATTTTCACTTAGAACATCACCTTTCGCATTTACGTTCATAAGACGAGATGCCTTTTCAACCAATTCATTACTTAAAATTGAGTTAGAACCCGCACCCATATTAGGTTGTTCGATTGGGTGCTCAATCATTAATCTTTTTATTTCATCAGGTAGTTTTGAATTTAAAATTCTATCTTGGCTTGGGGCTCCTTTAGGGATCTCAATTTTTGGTGTTTGTTGTTCTTGTAAAAACTCTTGTGGTAAATTGTAAGTTGCATTTACTGGTTGGTATTCCTCAACATTTGGTGATGAAAAACCGCCAGAACTTGCACCACCCCTACCAATTTGGTCGTGTCTTTCCATTATCTTTTTAGATACCATCAATTTTTGTAAAAGTTCTTGTTCTGAATTCATATTATTTTAATTTTAACTTTATACAGGTCTATCAAACTTTGCATTTACAATCACTTTTGACATACTTTTATCTCCATTCGGATTATAGTTTGGTCTTGGTTCATTAAATGTTTCTGCCGATGGTTGATAATAAGTTATTCTATCGACTCTGAATAATCTCCATCCTGGTAGTGGTTTTTTACCTAAATATGCGGTGTGAGAAGCTCCCTCGTAATCCCAAGCTCTTAACACAGGATTATCAGATTTACTATACCCATAACATACAGGTTCAATAACTCTAAGTCCTCTACCACCTGGCTCATCACCTTCATAGTAAATTACAACTCTCTTTCGATTCCTAATAGAATCAACAATATTATCAATTGCTGCTACCTCAAGAATAAGATTTTCAAGTGTATTGTAAAGTTTCATTATGCTGATGGTGTTGTATAAGGTTTTTCTTTTTGATATTCATTAATTTTTATTTCGTTAATTCTTTCAACATTATCTATTGAAGAACCACCGTTTGAGGTGTCTAAAAAAACACCCGTACCTTTACCGAACTCATCACCATCAGAAACTGCATCTTTATTAACCGCAGAATATTTGTTAGTTTCCTTATAATCGTTTTTAGGAAACAGCCTTTTTCTTTGTTCGTCAGCAATTGAGGACATTTCATTTTCGGGTTGGTTGTAATTTAATCTTTCTGTAACTGGCATTTTAAATTATTTTTTTTATTATTTGGTTTATCCTTTGTAAGTCTTCTCTAATTTTTATATCCTGAACGAAAGTACTATGTTCTTTGGATGGTCTATTCATATCGGCCAACCAACCCATGCTATCGATTAAATCATCATTTACATCATCAGGCATGTAATCGTTTTTTACATCATTATGAAATTCATCACCACTTCTTAGATCTCCAATAGTCTTTTCAACCCAATTTTTAACATAGTCAGCACCATTTAATATATATGGAGCATCTTTACCATCACCAGCATAATTATCAAACCAATTTTTAATTCTACCTAATTGTTGGTAAGTCACATGTCCTGATTTTCTTAATTCTTCATTTCTTTTGTGACCTTGTATTGTTGGGTCAGAATTTGGAAACATGTCATAACATTTTTGCAAATACTCCGTAACCTCTTTAGGTAAAGGGATAGTTTTATTATATAAATTACTATTCACCTGTTTTTAAATGTTTAATTAGTTTATCTATACTTACACCTTCTTTTTCTGCGAGTCTCTTGATCGCTTCAATATTTCTTATTAACAATTTCGATATTACGCTATCGTCATTGTCTTTTTCATCATTTTTTTTTGTTTTTACAACATCATTAGATTTATTTTTTTTACTTAATAAAATTTCATCTAACATTTTTTGCATTTTTCCTTTCTCCAATTCAGATAATCTTCGTTTAGAAAAACAATCTTTACAAAATCCATTTTCTTTTTGTTTTTCTAATTGATCGTCATACTCAGGATCAAATCCCATTGTTTCCAATCTATCATTTCTTTCAAATGGATCTTCTACTCCCATTTTTTTTAATATTTTTGAGGCTTCTTTGTAACTTTTTGCATCTTCAGTTTCCTCATAACCAAAAGCATCTTCCATATTTATTTCACCTAACAAATTATCAACTTCCTCCTCAGATTCACCATAATAAACACGAATAAATGGAAATTGAGATGCCTTTGTCATTCTCACGGTTTGGTCGGTTGTATTTTTAGTTACTTGTCTTTGATTTAACATTGGGATATTAGATCCCAAAAAAGATCCATCAGCACCAACAAATTCATCTAATTCGCCATCTAACTTAACGTCTTTTTCCTTTTTTTGTATTTTATTAAAAATTTTTTTTAATTGATCTTTTGTAAATTTTTTACCCGATGAAATTATTTTTTTTATAAAATTTTTTACTTTATTTAAATCTTCTTTTAGGAAAACAATTTCGGAATCTTGGTCTTTTGACTCTTTTAACGTTTTACCAACAGAATAATAAACCGAAAATTTATCACCCCTATCTTTAAGATAAAAGTAATGTTCATTACTAAAGTATTCTTTTCCGAATTCTAACATAATAGTTTTTTTACAATAAATACTTTGATATGTTGTATTTATAGATAAAAACATGGCGTATCAAAATATAAATCAATATGTTTATCAAAAGTGGAAATTAAAACTTGTCTATGATGGTCAAGATATGTCACTTGCATCCGATGAACGAGATTTTAATGAAGAGGTAGTTTTTTCACCTTTTTTGATCGCCCAAACATATGGAAAAAAATTACCAATATATTTTGATATTAATAGTTCAGAATCTTGGATTCCAAAAAATTTAACATATAAAAATTATAATGAAGAAAATTTATTTGTTTCTGAAAACTATTATGAACCTGATAATTTAGATATTGATTGTTTTGAGATAAACCAATCCTGTGATATTGGTTTAACAGGTATAGATAACGGATTGGTTGATAAAATGACAGGTGAAACGATAACTTTTACCAACGGACTATTCAACGACTATTTAAAATTTGATAGACTATATTTTGATAGAAGGTTAAAATTATTTCAAGTTACTGGATATACAGGAACTTACAGTAGATTTTCAGGAATAACCGCACAAACATTATACGAAGTAGTTTCGAAAGAAAATTTACAAGTTGGTAAGTATCACGAACTATATGGTGGTTTTTATCAAGGGTTTTATAAGTTATTTGGTTACGATTATAACATTTTACCTGATCGAATGAATAAAGGTTGGTCAATTGAAATGTTACTAAAACCTCGTTTCATTAATGAATACTTACCAAGTCCAGGTGAAACAACTTTAAATGAAATATACCCGAATAATAAAAATACATTTTTTTATTTAGGTACAAGAGCGGAAAATAAATTCTATCACCACGCTGATGGAACGGCACCTTGTTTTACAGGATATACAAGAGTTACAACTCCTTTGGCAAATTGTGTATCAACTTGTAGTTGTTGTGATCCTGAAATTTTTAATAGTAGATGTATTTTTATATATCCACCAAGATCTCAAAATAATCAACATGATCCACATGTTAATTACGGATGTAATGTTTGTAATGGTGATAATACCAAAAAAATACAATGTGGTTGTGATTGTAATGAATTACCTTGCCAATCATGTGGTTGGGAATGTCAAACTCATGTGTGTCCAATATACTTTAAAAGAGTGTTGTCATTTAGCATATGTAACGATAATGGTACGATAGATGATAATTTTGATGTATATTTTAATAACCATTTGGTTGGTAGTGTTGTCTTTTCAGCAAACTCAGTAACAAATTATATTTTTGTTGCCGATAACACATCACCGTCAATTTCATTTAGTGGGATTCCATATACTTGTAGTGGTACGACAAACATTATTAGATTTTCTGAAGATAAAGTAAGAGATGGTCAAAATTTAATCAAACTTTATAATGTAAAAAATAATAACAACGGAAATTCAGGTATTGTTGAAGTAAAACAATTTTCTCTAACAGAAACTACTTTAGTCGATCCTACAACAATTGATAATTTTACATTTTCAGGAGTTTCAAACCAAGATTATAATTTTTATTTTAATTATGGTCACATTATTCCTGGTATAACACCAACACCGGTACCAACACCATCACCAACTCCGACTTGTGATGCACCACCACCACCTTCATGTACTCCAAAATGTCATTCATGTGATAGTTGTGGGGGGTCTTGTTATCCAGGTTCCACTTGTGGATGTGGATGTAGTGGAGTTCAGTCGAATCCTTTTGACACTATCGAGGATACTTGTGAAAAAGATCCTAAAATGGATATATTATCAAATAACATTTCACTAAGACTTTGTGGTGACCCTAAAAATCCCGGAATTGGAGTTAGAGTTTTAAAAATTACGGGTGATTGTGAAACAACAGGTACTTGTGTGACAGGACAAACTTATGTAACAGGATATACTATTCAAGATATATGCACACCACCAATCTACCCATATTGTTTGAATGTAAATCCAGAATGGTTAGATGATGAACATTGGTTTCAAGTTAATGTGGTTTGGGAAAGATATACATTTATAGAAGAATGTGATTTATTTTGGTATGGAGGTTTGGGTGTTATAACCCAAGAAGAATACTTACAATCATTAGCAAATAATGCACAATCACTAATAGCACCTCCATACACAAATGATCAGTCTGTTGCCGAAAAAATTACATTGGTTCAAATGAACCAACTTTGGTTAGAACAAGAAAAATACAGAAGAGGTAGATTAAAAATTTATATTAACGGAAAAATATTTTACACAATTGAGGATTTTGAAGAAGTAATCCCAAGAGCTTTGAATACCGATAAAGAAAGACAATTGGGTGTTCCGTTTAGTGTTTCTTGGGGTGGTGGAACGCAAGGATTACATGAAAATTTAACTTTTTCTAGTTGTTCAGGACTAACGGGTAATTACATTCAAGATCCCGAGTGTCTTCCAACAAACATTTTAAACAATTCCTCATTGTCAGGAATGCAAACCAATATTTTATTAGAACAAAATTTTGGTGGTACTTTTGAGGGGGGAATTTCACAATTTAGAATGTATGTTGAACCATTAGGGAGTGATGAGGTTAAACATAATTTTAAATTACTGAAGGACAAATTTTTAATGTTTGATCCTGATTGCCCTGATTGCCAAACTAAGTTCTGCCCACCTAATGATTTCACTTATGAAATTATACCAGTTCCGTCTCCAACACCATTACCAACTACCACACCGACACCAACTCCTACACCAACACCGTCACCTTCACCATTACCTTTTGAAGTTACGGTTCTATTTTTAATTACAGAAGGATCAATTAAAATACAATCATATCTAAATTACAACTATCCGTTAGATACAAATAGTTGTGTCTTATTTACTTTGAATATTGTAAAGTTGGATGGAACTTTATTGGAAATACCTTATGATGTTGAATTTGATGCGGGTCAAACAACGGCACATATTGAGACTATACTTGACGATGATTTTTCAACGGTATCTGATCAAGCATATTGTACCAATGCCGAACTTAGCGGAGCAACAGTAGATGTAAGATTCAAAGAAGAAATTATATCTCAAGTAACACCAACGCCAACACCAACTACAACTCCTACACCAACGCCAACTACTACTCCTACACCAACGCCAACTACTACTCCAACTAACACACCAACACCTACACCAACCCCTACACCAACGACTACACCTAGAAATACTACAACACCAACACCAACTCCTACATCGACAACTACACCAACACCTACTCCTACTAACACTCCTACACCAACACCTACCGCAACTCCTGGTGCAACGCCAACGCCTACACCAACAAATACACCTACGCCAACACCTACTTCGACTAACACACCAACTCCTACTATTACACCTACAACTACACCAACAAATACCCCAACTAACACTCCAAGTAATACACCTACAAACACACCAACAAACACCCCAACCCCTACAAATACACCAACAAACACACCAACAAACACTCCAACAAACACACCAACAAACACTCCTACAAACACACCAACACCAACTCCGACAGTAACACCAACAACAACTCCTGTTATTATACCAATAATTTATTATGGTAAATCATCAAAAGTTAATTTTGATAATGGTGATGAAATCAATTTGAACTCGATTCAAACAAATCAAACCACAAATCAATATTTAAATATTGTATCAGGAAGTGGATACGTTTATATTTTAATTCCGAAATTCACAAATCAACCGTCAATATTTAGAAATAGTAATTGGGGTTGTAATGGAAATGTCATTCCAATAATCACAAAACCTGATGTCAATATAATTGACAATTTAGGAAATACGACTATTTATTCTGTATATAGGTCATACGTCTCGACTTCAGCTGGTGTAGATGTATGGTTATGTGAATAATATTATATGTATATTGATTTTTTAAATGACCGATTTTAGTAAAGTTGGTGGAGTTGGAATTATGGGCTTCATTTCACCAATGGACACCCTTGATACCTATGCAGTAATTGATCCCTTATATGGTATTGATGGACTACGTAATGTAGATAATGAAGACGATTTAAATTCAATACCTTACGATCGAAGACGACCTGGTATGATCGTAGGAATCGAAGGTGGTCAACGATTTTTTAAACTTAAAAACGATTTTTGGTCTTTTAGCCCTTTAGATTGGGACGAAATATTTTTTTTAACGTCTCCACAATTAGAAGTATTAAATAATTTACGAAATAATTTAGTAGTCCCTGGCGTTAACTCATCAACATTTATTGATCGTGAATTAATTTCGGGATCTATCGATAGTGTAAATAGAGAATTCCAACTTCGTTTTACGCCAGAATTAAATTCAGAACACGTATATTATAACGGACTTCTTCAAGATAAAGGAAACGACAAAGATTATATTATTAGTGGAAAAACGATAGTATTTAATAATCCACCAAAAATTAACAGCAAACTTCTTTGTTCCTATAGAACTTATAGTGAAATTAATTTTATCGATCATGAATATCCTGTTGGTGAAATTAATGGTATAAATAAATCATTTAAGTTATCAATTCTTCCTAAAACAGGAAGTGAACACATATATTTGAATGGTTTATTACAAGATTTTGGAAATGATAATGACTATACCATTTCAGGTAAAACTATAACTTTCAAAATCGCGCCTCCAAGTTGGAGTAAGATAACTTGTTCTTATCGTTATAATTAAAATTTATTTAATATAAATCGATAAAAAGTAAAGATATTAACATATTTATTAAAAGAAAAAGAAAAAGAAAAAAAATGGAAAACGAAGAAAAATACACAACAAGTGACTTATATTTGGGAGCTTACTTGAAATTGAAAGGATACAAAATGTCAGTTGAAAAAAACAGGAATAAAGCAGTTTTTGTTTTTGAAAAAAACGACGAACTTCAAAAAGAAGTTAATAATTATTTAAACGAAGAAGGGTCTTGTGAACCATTGTTATATACGAATTCAATTAAAAATTTAAAAAATTTGTTATATAACTTGTAAAATTTTTGAACTTTACAAAAAAACAAGATATTTATATGTATATCAAAGTCGACACTTCGACAATTATTAATATTTTTTATTAATCTTTTCTATTTAAATTAATCAACATATTAAGAAGGTAGTTTCTAAAAATTACCTTGTTTGATATTTCTATGCGTCAGCCAACCTGATTCAATAGTTGATTTCAGGGTGTAAAGAACACTTTTAATAAATAAAAAATAATTTTTTTTATGGCTACTACTAAAATAGTTTTAGACTTACAATCGGACTTAATCTTATCGAGTCCATCAATCACAACCCCTATTGGTATCGTTGCTGGTGACATCGCTTATGGTTCATCTAATGTTAACGCTGAGTTGGGAACATTATCATCAAACATCTCTCAAGAAGTTGTTGATAGAACGAATGCTGTAACCGCTGAAGCTTCTACAAGATTGGCTAACGACAATTCATTGGCTTTAGTTATTTCTCAAGAAATTTCTACAGAACATTCTTTCAATGTTGTTGAGCACGCTTCTTTAGCCGCTAACTTGTCAACTGAAATCGTTAACAGAACTGCTGATGTAGACGCTGAAGAATCAAGAGCTATCGCTGCTGAAGGTTCAATTGATTCTAACTTGTCTTCTGAAGTTGTTAACAGAACAAACGCTGTTACTGCTGAAGCATCTTCAAGAGTTGCAGGTGATTTGTCATTACAAACTTCTTTAAACGCTGAAGGATCTCGTGCAATGTCTTCTGAAATTTCTTTGGCTAATGATTTGGCGGCTGAAACAAATGCAAGAATCGCTGATGTTAACGCTGAAGAATCAAGAGCTATCGCTGCTGAAGGTTCATTGTCATCTCGTGTGAATACTGAAGAGAATGCTCGTGCTGCTGCTGACGCGTCTTTGGACACAAAAATTGATTTTGTTATTTCTAACACTGACCCTGCTGCGTTAGATTCATTAACTGAAATTGTTTCTGCTTTCCAATCTGTTGATGGTGACCTTAACAACACAATCACTACATTGGCATCTACAGCGTCTGTTGCGGTATCTACAGAAAAAGCTAGAGCAATGTCTGTTGAATCTTCTATTGCTAATGATTTGTCTTCTGAAATCGTAAACAGAGGATTAGATGTTGATGCTGAAGAAGCAAGAGCAGAATCTGTTGAGGCTGATTTATCTGAAGAAATTTCTTTGGAAATTGCTAACAGAGTTGCTGAAGTTTCAACTGAGGTTGCAAGAGCAACTGCCGCTGAATTGTCAATCGCTTCTAACTTGACTTCTGAAATCGCAAACAGAATTTCTGATGTTAACTCTGAAGAATCAAGAGCAATCGCAGCTGAAGGTTCAATCGCTTCTAACTTGTCAACTGAAATCGTAAACAGAATCGCTGACGTTAACGCTGAAGAATCAAGAGCGATGGTTGCTGAATCAACTATTTCTTCTAACTTGTCTTCTGAAATCGTTAACAGAACTGCTGATGTTGATGCTGAAGAAGTAAGAGCAATGTCTGTTGAAGAATCATTAAGAAATGATATTTCATTTGAGGGATTTGTAAGAGAATTGTTTGATGCATCGATGCAAAGCACCTTAGATGCTGTATCAAGTAAAACAGATTTTAATGAATTGCACATCAATATGGTGGAAGAAACTTTAAGTTTGTATATTATTTCTGCAATATCTACAGAACACTCTCATCACGTAGATGGTGACTTTTCATTAGAAACTTCAATAAATGCGGAAGCATCGTCTCGTGAAGACGCTGACAATAGATTGTCTGCTGAAATTTCTGAGTGTTGTTCAATCCACACATCTGTTGATGTTGTATTGTCAGGTGAGATCATCAGAGGATTTGGTTCAATTGAAACTACAGTTTCAACAAAAGAATCAATGGCTGTAGTAAGAGAAAATTCAATTGACTCTAAATTATCTTCAGCAATCTCAACAGAAACTTCTACAAGAATTTCTCAAGACGCTTCTTTAGCGACTGCTATCGATAACGAAAAAAATCGTATCGATGCAATCCTTGATGGTTCTACAGTTGATTTAGATCAATTTGCTGAAATCGTTGAGTTCGTTAACGGAATTGACTTAGAAAATGATAACGCATTATTGTCAGCTGTTACTTCTATTGGAACTGCAATCGACGCTGAAGAATCTTCAAGAGAATCTGCTGATTCATCATTAGCATCTGTAATTAACAATAACAAAGTTGATGCAAATAATGCAATGTCTACTGAGGTTTCTAACAGACAATCTGCTGATACTTCATTGTTTGTTCAATTGAATGACAAAATCAACAACGAAATCTCTGATAGAACTGCTGACGTTGATGCTGAACAAGCAAGAGCTGAAGGTGCTGAAGGAATGTTGAATACAAAAATCAACACTGAAATCACTAACAGAGAAAATGCAGATTCTTCATTAGCAACATTGATCAACAATGAGAAACTAAGAGCGATGGATGCTGAAGATTCATTAGAGGCTGCATTGTCTTCTGAAGTTGCTAACTTGTTATCAAATACAGACTTAACTGCAATTGATTCATTCTCTGAAGTAGTTTCTGAACTTGATGCAATCACTGAAGAATTCAATAACACTTACTTTAAGAAAGTAGTTGTTTCTGGTTTAGTTACTGGAACTAACAAAAACTTCACATTGGCTAATACAGTTAGACCTAACTCTGAAGCGATCTATTACAATGGATTGTTACAAGAAGAAGGTGTTGACTACAACATCAATGGAGTTAACGTAGACTTTACTTACTTCCCAGCTGCTGGTGGTAAAGTAACTGCTTACGGTGTTTACGCTTAATCATTAACTTTTTAATGAAAAGAAAAGGGGTTCTTCGGAACCCCTTTTTTATTTAACCTTAAATTAAATTTATAAATTATCGTATCTATT
>Ga0209086_10000713_pt1 | contig 28002 bp, 16 predicted proteins | sample M_130207_XF_Meta_FD_187312 | JGI IMG/M metagenome (GOLD analysis project Ga0209086, IMG submission 187312) | Freshwater microbial communities from Lake Montjoie, Canada to study carbon cycling - M_130207_XF_MetaG (SPAdes) (version 2) | ecosystem: Environmental > Aquatic > Freshwater > Lake... | reverse complement strand
ATGTGGCTTACCTGGGCACGGGTAACACGGTCACTTTGTCGGGTCTTGCGCCCGGCACCAACTACTACGTGGCCGTGTATGAGTTGAACGGGTCGGGCGGATCGGAGAATTATCTCATCACCTCGCCGGCCACCGGCAATCAAACCGCCACGGGGAACAACTATTATTCCTCCGGCAATAATAACCCCACCACTCTCGCCAATTGGTTTACGGGAACGGGCGGCACGGGAAGTAATCCGGCCAATTTCACGAGCGGTGACAATTTTATTATTCAAAGCGGCCACACGTTGACGGCCACGACCCCGGGTTGGACCTTGTCCGGCGGAGTCGGAGCGACGGTCACCATCAACAGCGGTGGCAAGTTGGACATGGCCACCTTTCCTTTCAAACTGGGAGGCAGCTTTGCTAACAGCGGAACATTCGTTTCCGGCTCTGGCGTCGCTTCCGTGACTTTCACCGCGAGCGGAACAATCACGCCGGGCGTTAGCGCGGTTGGCGTGGTGGTTCAGGGCGCCGGCGGTGGCGGCGGCGGTGCTGCCTCTGCAGGACAAGGTGGCGGCGGCGGCGGCGGTGCGTGCGCCTACAGCAACAGCGTGGCGGTGCAAGGTGGAACGAGTTATACGGTGACAGTCGGTGCGGCTGGGGCGAAAGGCACCAGTGGGGGCAATGGCGCCGCCGGTGGCAGCTCATCGTTCAGCGGAGGCGTTATCACGACCATTACCGCTAATGGCGGAGCGGCTGGCATAAACTTTTCCTCGGGTGGCGCGGGTGGCGCGGGTGGCGCTGCAGGCTCTTCCGGGGCAACGGCCAATTTCGCCGGCGGCACCGCGGTTGGCGGCGGCGGCGGCGGCGGCGGCGGCGGCGGCGCGAGCGATCTCGGAGCTGGCAACGACGCATCTTCCGGCACCGGTGGAACGACTCGCACGGGCTCTATTTCATCTGGCGGAGCAGGCGGGAGCATTGTTTCGGGGCAAGCAGGGAATGCTGGCACCCCTCCTGGCGGTGGCGGGGCCGGAGGTAACAACACCACCACAGGTAGAGCAGGCGGCGACGGTGGCGCGGGTCAGGTGGTGGTCGTTTATCCGGTGCCTACCGTTCCCACCGTGACCACGCCCACGGCTACGGCGATTACCGATACCAAAGCCACTCTCGGGGCGACCGTCACCGCCAATGGCGGTTCGGAACTGACGTCGCGCGGCACGGTTTGGGACACCACTGCGAGTCCTACGGCTAATGGAGTCGCTGCGGACACTACTGCCGTCAGCTCGTTCACTCAGGCACGCACCGGTCTACCGGCGGGCACGCAGATTTTTTATCGCGGCTACGCGGTCAATGCGGTGGGCACTGGCTACAGCTCTGACGGCACCTTCTATACCCTTTCAACCGCACCGACGACGGCCTCCTCCAATATGGCTTTTACCGCTGTTGATGATACCAGCATGACGGTGAATTGGACCAGCGGCGACGGCGGTCACCGCATGGTGATTGCCAAGTCGGGCAGCGCGCCGAGCGTCACACCGACCAATGCCACCGTGTATTCCGCCAATGCCACCTACGCCAGCGGGGCAGCGCTGGCGGGTGGGTTTGTGGTTTATGATGGCACGGGCAGTTCGGTCACCGTCTCCGGGTTGACCGCCAGCACGACCTACTATTTTGTGGTCTATGAATACAATGAGGCGGGCAGCACCGTCGAGACGGTGAACTACCTCACGTCGTCCTCCCTTTCCGGCAGTCAGGCAACCACCGCCGCGACCACGCCCACAATTATCGTGGCGGACAGCCCAGTCACGCTCGCGTATGGCAGCTTGGGCATTAACTCGACTTCTAACAAAACCTTCAGCGTATCCGGCGTCAACCTGACGGCAGACATTTCGATTGCCGCGCCGTCGGGATATCAGATATCGACCAGCAGCGGCTCGGGCTTCGGCTCGGGACTGACACTGCCACAGTCGGGTGGCACGGTCGCCAGCACGACTATCTATGTGCGCTTTGCGCCCACGGCGGTGACGGCCTACTCCGGCAACGTAACGAATGCCAGCGCCGGTGCAACCACAGTCACTGTCGCTGTGAGCGGGACGGGCGCGGCCCTTGCCCCCACGGTGTCCACCACTGCGGCAACCGGTGTCACCAACACATCTGTGACCTTGCACGGCAGCATTGATTCCAACGGGGGCGCGACGATCCTGGATCGCGGATTCTTTTATGGCACTGGCCCAGGAATTACAACCGCTAGCAACAAGGCGTCCGGATCGGCTTCCTGGACGGTGCCCGGAACTTACGCTTGGGTTTGCCCGGCGGGTGTCACCAGCATTCAGTTGGAATGCTGGGGCGGCGGCGGCGCGGGCGGATCGGCATTTAGGAATGGGCAAATTACTGGTACTGCCTCCGGTGGTGGCGGGGCTGGCGGTGCGTATGTCAGAAGCAATTCTTTCGCCGTGAGCGCGGGGAACACTTACTACATCACTGTGGGTGCAGGTGGAGTGAGCTCCACCAATGTCGACGCCGCCAAGGTGAGCGGCGGCGACACGTGGTTTAACTCAGTCAACTCCGCTTCATCCACCCTCATCGCCAAAGGCGGTGGCGGCGGTGAAACGGTTTTACTTCAAAATACCACGGCCCGTAATGGTGCTGGTGGGACAGTCATTGCGGGAAGTGCTGGCGCCGACGCGGTCAATCTGGGTGGTATAGGGGGCACGTCCACAGTATCCACCACGGGTGGCAGTGGTGGCGGTAGCGGCGGAACAAGCAGTGTGGGAAATGCCGGCTCTGCGACGACGGGTGTCGGCGCGACGGCGGTTGCCGGAGGTGGTAATGGGGGCGATTCGAATCCCGCTCTCAGCGGTTCAGTTCCCGGCCAAAAGCCGACCCTCCCTCCCGGCGGCGGCGGCGGTGGGGCAAGAGCTTCCAGTGCAAACCTTCAAATCGGCGGATCTGGTGCAGACGGCAAAGTGGTTCTGACTTATAGCGGCCCTGGGGCCGTTCCCATTGACTTGACCCTGACCGGGTTGACTCCCAATTCAACGATTTACTACAAAGCCTTTGCCAGCAACTCGGCGGGCCTCACATTATCATCTGAATCTAATGTCTATATGGCAGCCAGTGTGCCCAGCGCGCCGTTGGTGAACGGGGCCACGACGAATTCTTTGAATGTGAACGTGATTCAGAGTGCCAATGGCAATCCGGCGATCACGGAGTTCGCCATCCAGGAAACCACTAACAACTTATATGTTCAGGCCAACGGCTCGTTGGGTGCCAGCGCGGTCTGGCAGACCACCAACACGTGGGGTACCGTTGTCGTGACCAATTTGAGTTCCGGCTCCACCTTCGCCTTCCAAGTAAAGGCCCGCAACAACGACAGTCCGCAGGTCGAAACCGCTTTCAGTCCTGCGACGGTCAGAGCCACCGTCCCACTGCCGCCGACCGCAACGAGCGACAGTCCGGTTTGCGCGGGTTCGACCCTGCACCTGTTTGCCACGACCGTGACTGGTGCCACCAATTACACATGGACGGGACCCAATAATTATAGCAACTCCCCCGATCAAAACCCGATCATCGCGAACGTGACCACGTTAGCGGCTGGCACCTACTATGTGACGGCGAAGCGGGAAGGTCAGACCTCGACGTCGAACTCGACGGTCGTGGTAATCAATCCGCTACCGACGACCACGGCAATTACGGGCACGAACAGCGTGCAACAGTTGGCGAGCGCAAGTTATTCTGTGGCGAACACGGCGGGTTCAACTTACGGATGGACGGTGCCAGCGGGCGCGTCGTTCACCGGTGGAACCGGCAACTCTATCTCCGTCACCTTCGGTTCAACCAGCGGCAATGTCTCGGTGATTGAAACAAATTCCACCGGCTGCACCGGAACACAGCAAACCCTGTCCGTCACAGTAATCACCTGCACGGCACCGTCCATCGTGGGCGGGATCCATCCGGCAACTGTGACGGCGACCGTGGGAGATCCGGTGGTGTTGACGCTTACCAACGTGGCGGGCAGCAGCCTTGTCTTCCAATGGAAGAGCAACAATGTGAACATCGCCGGAGCCATCTTCGGCAGCTATACCAATTCATCCGTCACCGCGTCCGCCGCTGGTAATTATCAGGTGGTCGTGACCAATGACTGCGGCGCAATCACCTCCAGCATCGCGGTGCTGACGGTCAACCCTCAGACGCCGTTGATTGCGACCGCACCGACGGCTACGACCAGTATCACCTATGGCCAGCCGTTGTCCGCGGCGGGCTTGACCGGTGGTTCCGTGACCAATGCAGCGGGCGCGCCGGTCAGCGGCAGCTTTGCTTACTCAAATCCGTCCGCGGTGCCCAATGCAGGCGCGGCGCTGCAGAGTGTGACCTTCACGCCGGCTGACACCAACAACTACAATAACGTCACCAATACAGTATCCGTCACAGTAAACTCGGCGGCCTCCACCGTGACGCTGACCGGCACCTCCTTCACCTATGACGGTTCGCCGAAGAGCCCCACGATCAGCCTGAGCGGGTCGACAGGCGCGCGGACGACCAATTATGTGGGCATCGGCGCGAGCAGCTACGGACCGGCGTCGTCGGCCCCGTCGGCGGTGGGCACCTACAACTTGGAGGTGCAGATGGCGTCGGACGGGAACTACAGCGGCGCAACGAACAATCTCAACTTCACGAATCAGGCGCTGATCGTGACCTTTGACCTGCTCTCGTCCTCGCCGACCAACGGCTACCGCGCCGGCGTGTTTTTCACGGCCACGAATTTCCCGGTGGACGCGGCGAGCAATGTGGTGTTTTCCGCCAACGGGGTGCCTTTCAGCACCAACGACGTGGTCAACGGCGGGGCGGCTAGTCTCGCCCTCACCAACCTGCCGCGCGGCGCCACCAACATTATCCTCGCCATCTACAGCGGCGGGATTGCGCCGCCTTATCCGCGCGCCACCAACACGCTGACGCAGACCGTCACCAACCATCCGCCGGTGGCGTCGGATGCGACCTACTACCGCGCGAAGGGTCTGTCGCTCAAAATCGACCTAGCCAACCTGTTCACGAACGTCACGGATGCGGACGGGGACAGCATCGCGCTGCAGAGCGTGGGGTCGGGCACCAACGGTGCGACCATCACCACCAACAGCGTGAAGATCCTCTATGCGCCCGGCACCGGAGCGGGCAGCAACTTGAATGACAGTTTCACCTACACGGTGAAGGATGGCTTTGGCGGGAACGCGACGGCGAACATCCTGGTGAACGTGTACAGTGCGGCGGGCCCGGCGGTGATGCGGCTGCCGTCCAACGGCGTGGTGAACATCCAGTTCTTCGGCATCCCGAGTTTCAGCTACGTGGTGGAGACGACGACCAACCTGGGCGCGGCCTGGTGGCCGTTGAGCACGAACACCGCAGGCAGCGACGGTTCGTGGCAGTTCACCGATCCGAACGCGACCAACAACCAGCAATACTACCGTTCCACGCAACCCTGAGGTGCGGTTCAATCTTAAAACTATACTCATGAAACTATTATTCCTGATCAGCCTGCTGGCGCTGGGCGCAGTGGCGTCCACGCGCGCGGACATCTACTCCGACGGCAACGTCAATGGCAGCGGGACGTCCTTGAACACGGTGATTCCCGACGGCAACCCCAGCGGGGTGTTCACCGCTCTCACCGTGAGCGGTATGGCCAACGTGTTGAGCGACATCACGGTGACCCTAAACATATCCGGCGGCTACAACGGGGATTTGTATGCGTACCTGAGCTACAACGGGAGCTTGGTGACGCTGCTGAACCGGGTGGGCGTGGGCACGATCAACGGCGGCGATGCTTTTGGCTCGGCAGACTCTGGATTCAGCAACCTGACGCTGGGCTCCACGGGGAGCGACGTGCACTGGGCGAGCGCAGGCGGAGGGGCGTTGAGCGGATCGTATGCGGCGGACGGACGACAGATCAGCCCGCTGTCTGCGCCGGCAAGCTTCGATGCGGCGGGCCAGCGACCCTGAACGGCAGCTTTGGCGGCATGAATCCGAACGGGATCTGGACGCTGTACCTCGCGGATATGTCGGGCGGCGCCACGAGCACGCTGATGGGATGGAGCTTGGACATCATGGCGGTGCCGGAACCGACGGTTCTGACTTTGGCCGTGTTCGGGATCGGGCTGGCCAGCGTGCTGGGATTCCGCCGATGGCGGCGGGCCCGGGGAAACATTTCGGATTAATCCCAAATCCCGTCTGTGTCAGGCGCTACATTTTTCGGTGAGGGGCGGCGTGTTTCTGGACAGCGCGACGAAGAGGCCCGCGCCAATTATATCCTTGTACCCTTGAGCCTTTTGGAATGCTCCAAGTATTCCGTCCCAGCTTTTGATTCAAATAGGCCGCCGTTCACGTAGCTCGCTTCTTAGATGGAGAAAAAAAGAGCGGAATGCAGGCGTGGCTCCGCTTTTTTCGGACGGGGTGATGTGTTGGTCTGGGCCAAAGTTTGGACTGATACCCGATGCGATGCGGAAAGTGGAGGTCGCTCACGTGATGGAAGGCGGATAGGTATTCTTCAAAACTTCTTAAAATCAAAGAAAATTGGCGGAGAGAGTGAGATTTGAACTCACGGTAGTGTTACCTACGCACGCTTTCCAGGCGTGTGCCTTAAACCACTCAGCCATCTCTCCACCACCCGCGCACTGTGAACGACCGGGCCGAGCTTTTCAATCCAAAACTCGGCAAAAACTTCCATCTAGCCACGGGGCTGCTCCCGCCCGATGTTCCCGTTCCGGGCCGTCCGCTTCCAACTGCATTGATTGGCTGCTTCCGCGACTTGCCGGCGGACCGCTTTTCCGTCATCCTTTTCCGCCATGAAAAAAAATAAGTCGGCTGATGCCCTGCGCCCCTTTTCCAGTGTCCTCTTCGACGGGGACGAACGCGCCGCCGCGCGCGCCATGTTGTATCCCGTCGGCTTCAAGGCGGAGGACTTCCGCAAGCCGCTCATCGGCGTCGCCTCCACCTGGAGCGATGTGACGCCCTGCAACATGCACATCGACCAGCTCGCGCTCGAATCCGAAAAGGGCGTGAATGCCGGGGGCGGCAAGGCGATCGTGTTCAACACCATCACCATTTCGGACGGCATCTCGATGGGCACGGAGGGCATGAAGTATTCGCTCGTCTCCCGCGAGGTCATCGCCGATTCGATTGAGACCGTGGTGGGGTGTGCGGGCATGGATGGCTATGTGGCGATCGGCGGCTGCGATAAAAACATGCCCGGCGCGCTCATCGCCATGGCGCGCATGAACCGGCCTTCGGTGTTTGTCTACGGGGGCACGATCCTGCCCGGCTGCATCACCGGGGATTCGCGCAAGCTGGATGTGGTTTCAGTGTTTGAAGCCATTGGCGCGCACGCCAACCATAAAATATCCGATAAGGAATTCGAGGCCGTCGAGCATTGCGCCATTCCCGGGCCCGGTTCCTGCGGCGGCATGTACACCGCCAACACCATGGCCAGCGCCATCGAGGCGCTCGGCATGAGCCTCCCGAACAGCTCGGCGCAGAATGCCGTGTCGCCGGCGAAAAAGGAGGACTGCCGCCGGGCAGGCGCCGCCGTGGTGCAGATGCTGCGCCTGGGCCTCCGCCCGCGCGACATCCTCACCAAGAAAGCCTTTGAGAACGCCATCACCGTGGTCATTGCGCTGGGCGGCTCCACCAATGCCGTGCTGCATCTGCTCGCGATCGCGCACGCGGCCGAGGTGAAGCTCAGCCTGGACGATTTCACCCGCATCGGCAAGCGGGTGCCGGTGCTCGCCGACTTGAAGCCCAGCGGCAAACATCTTATGTCCGAGCTCATCGCCATCGGCGGCATCCGGCCGCTCATGAAGATGTTGCTCGCGAAAAAACTGCTCCACGGCGATGCCCTGACCGTCACCGGCGAAACCCTGGCGGAGACGCTGGCGTCCGTGAAACCGTATCCGGCGTGGCAGACCATCGTGCGCGGCTTCGATGAGCCGATTAAAAAGGACAGTCATCTGGTGGTGCTGCGCGGCAACCTGGCGGTGGACGGCGCGGTGGCCAAGATTTCCGGCAAGGAGGGATTGCGCTTCAGCGGCAAGGCCATTGTTTTTGAATCCGAGGAGAAGGCGATGAAGGCGATTCTCAACGGCACGGTCAAGAAAGGGCACGTGATCGTAATCCGCTACGAAGGGCCCAAGGGCGGGCCTGGAATGAGGGAGATGCTCTCGCCCACCTCGGCCATCATGGGCAAGGGGCTGGGCAAGGACGTGGCGCTGATCACGGACGGGCGGTTCTCCGGCGGCAGCCATGGATTCGTGGTCGGGCACATCACGCCGGAAGCTTACGCGGGCGGGACGATTGCGCTGGTGAAAAACGGCGACCTTATCACGATTGATGCCGAGCGGCGGGAGCTGACGCTGGCCCTTCCGGCGAAGGAGCTGGCGGCGCGGCGCCGGGCGTGGCGTAAGCCGGCTCCCCGCTACACTCGCGGGGTGCTGGCCAAGTACGCCGCCCATGTCACCAGTGCCTCGCTGGGGGCGGTGACCGACGCCGATTTGAAGCTGTGACCGGCGGCGCGGCGGTCCGTGAGGTGGAGGCATGTTCAGGGTTGAGACCCTGAGGTGCTAGGCGAGCAGTTCCTGGATTTCCTCCCAACTCAATGAGGCCGTGAATTCCTCCTCGCCGCCCAGGGTGGCCCGGATGACGTCGCGTTTGCGGTTTTGCAGCATCAGGATCTTTTCCTCCACGGTGTCGCGCGTGATGAGCTTGTAGCTGGTGACCGTTCGGGTTTGCCCGATGCGATGGGCGCGATCGGTGGCCTGGTCTTCCACGGCGGGGTTCCACCAGGGATCAAAATGGATCACCGTGTCAGCCCCAGTCAGGTTCAGTCCGGTGCCGCCCGCCTTCAGGCTGATGAGGAACACCGGAATGGCGGCATCGGCCTGGAATTTTTCCACCACGGCGGCCCGATTGGCAGTGGATCCGTCCAAATAGCAGAAGGCGATTCCCTCGGCGGTGAGCTTTTCTTTCAAGAGCGTCAGCATGCCCACGAACTGGCTGAACACCAGCAGGCGATGGCCGCCGTCGAGGACTTCTTCCAATAGTTCGCCGAACATCTCCAGTTTGCCCGAGGCGTTCGCCGGGCGGACGTTCTCCAGTTTCAGGAGGCGCAGGTCGCAGCAGATCTGACGGAGCCGCAGCAGCGCGGTCAGCACCACCATGCGGCTTTTGGCGATGCCTTGGGCGCCGACGGCGGCCAGCACCTCCTGGCGGCTGGCCTCGATGACCTGCTGATAGACGGTGCGCTGGTCAGGTGTGAGTTCGCAGAAGGAGACCTGTTCGAGCTTTGCGGGGAGGTCCGCCGCCACCTCCCGTTTGAGGCGTCGCAGCAAAAAGGGGCGGAGTCGCCGGGCCAGCCGGGACTGGGCTTGCGTATTTTTTTCCTTCGCGATGGGACCTTCATAACGCTCGCGGAAATCCTGCGCCGTGCCCAAGTAGCCCGGCATGAGGAAGTCGAAGATCGACCAGAGATCGAGCACTGAATTCTCGAGCGGGGTGCCCGTGAGCACCAGCCGGTGCCGCGACCGGACGGCCTTTACCGCCTGCGCATTCCGGGTCTGCCGGTTTTTGATATGCTGGGCCTCGTCGAGTACGACGGTGTCGAACTCCAAGCCGTGATAGCGCTCCGCATCCCGGCGGATCAGTGCGTAACTGGTCACCACGATGTCGCTGTCGGCAATCTGGCCGAAGCGCGTGAGCCGGTCCGGTCCGTGCAGCGCTAAGACCCTCAGACCGGGCGTGAATTTTTTCGCCTCAGCCACCCAGTTGAACACCAGGCTGGTCGGGCAAACGATCAGATGCGGCAGGGGACTGGGGGAGGGCGTTGGTCTTGGATCCAAGCCCCTTTTTAATATTGGAGGTTGCCCGGGGCGTTGGGTGCATTGCCGGAGGAAGGCCAGGGTCTGGAGGGTTTTGCCCAGCCCCATTTCATCGGCGAGAATGCCGCCAAAGCCGTTCTCGCGCAGGAACTGCAGCCACGCCACGCCCTGCTTCTGGTAGGGTCGCAGCACCGTTTCCAGGTCGCCGAGCGGCGGGCAGTCCAGCCGGGTCTCGCCGCTCTGACGGGCGGCGCGCTCGCGCCATGCCGAGGGCGCCTGAACCTTCCAGTCCGCATGCTGCCGCAGGGTCGCCTCCAGAAAGCCCGCCTGCTGGCTGGGGATGCGGTAGCCCTGCGCGTGCTGCTGCGGCGCGCAATCGAGCAGCACCTCCTGCAATTCCTCCACGGCGCCGGTGTCGATCACGGCGATTTTCCCGTTCTTAAGGCGGAGATGATTCTGTCCCGACTGGATCAGCCGGTGGATCTCCGCCGCCGAAAAGGTCTGGCCGCCGGCGGCGGTGAACACCACGCCCAGGTCGAACCATTGCACGCCCGAAGAGGTGATCTGAAACTGCGGCTCGATGCGGTCGAGGTTCTTGAGCGTGCGGTTTTCAAGCTGCTCGGCCAGGGTGACCTCCCACTCCCGTTGAAGCTTGGGGAATTCCCGGGCCAGAAAGTTCAGAACGGAATTTTCGCCGCGCAGCTGCAGTTTTCCCTGGGCGTCCGGTCCGATGAATCCGCAGACCTGCAGCCGGCTTAGCGCGGCGCGCTCGGCGGCCCCGTCCCGTGTGGAATAGCGCGTGGGCGCTTCGGGGTCGGCCAGCCAGACGCTCTCATCCGGCGCGGTCACGCCCGGGGTCAGGATACGGGGACCGTAGGCGCATTGCAGCAGGGCGCTGAGTTGCGAGAGCCCCCCCTGGAGCGCCAGCAGGAAACGCGGGGCCCGGGGTTCCAGGGTGAAATCCTCCAGTTTGAAATCCGCCTCGATGCCGGCGTCCGCCAGCAGTGGCCATTCTTGTATGAGGAACTGCGGCACATGCGAGCGCGGCACCCGCGCTGGCGCGCGGAATACCTCTCGTGCGGTCGGCGGTAAACCCAGGGGTTGCAAGGTTGGATTTTGCCACACCCAGTCGCCCACCCTCACCCGCGCAGCCGGGTTCGCTTTCAAGGAAAGCACTATTTCCCCATTCGGTTCCAGCGTGGCGCGCAGCGGCAGAAGGAGCGGTGTCAGGGTGACTGTGACCGCGCTGGATTTGCCGAGCGTGAGGTTCGGGTGTCCCGCCAATGCCGGCAGCAGCGCGGCAAAATCCTTCACCTCCATTTGCAGCAGGGCAGGGGTCTCGCCCTTCGTCAGGACCTCAATCTGGTCGAGGATGGCGGTATCCTGCGGGGAGAAGGCGTAGGCGCGGCCTTTGGGCAGAGCCGCGAGCGGGCAGCGGCCGCCGCCCCAGCGGGCTTCAAACACCAGCATGACTTTACCCCGGGCGATGGACTGATCGAAGTTCGGCGGGAGTAGGAGGAACAGCTCAGCCGGCTCGCCGTCCGCTGAACGCTGCAGCGACGGAAGATTTGCCGTCGTGTTTTTTTTGGGAGCGTCAGCGGGGGGGGGAGCCGCTGCCGGCTTTTGGCCGTTGAGCCAGTGCAGTCCGACTGCGACGACGTGGGCGCAGATTTTACCCCACTGCCGGGCCTCGCGGCAGGTGCACAGGTTTTCGATGTCGATCTCGCCCTGGATGACGAGGGACGCGCGAATGGAAACGCCGTCGGACTGAACCACGCCGCGCAGCAGCGGCGGTGCCCAATAGGAGCTGATCACATGGCCTTGTTCGATGGAGGCGCGGGCGCGCTTGACCACATCCCAGCCAGCGGCCTTCACGAGGAGTGCTTCTGTGAGTTCAACGGACATTCGGATGAGTATGCGGCTGGAATCCTCCGCCGTTCAAGGACGCAAAGATTTTCCCGCCCTATCACAATGGTCCAAGGGCGAGATGAAAAACGGGCAGGTCAGGCGCGCACCTTGATGACAATTTTTCGGACCTCCGCAGACCCGTTGCATTCCAAGCCAGGCGCGTGACCGTCGGTGGGAAAGAAAATGGAGAACTGCCCGGCGGTTAAATGGATCGGTGTCCAGTGGGTCGGGTTTGCGAAGAAGGCGATGTCGCGCTCGGCGGCGTACGGCTCGGTGACGTGGGTGAGGGCGTCGAGCGGCGACCAGAGGAGGGTCTCGCGGCCGGCCTGGAGGAACTGGATATCAATGTATTGGCGGTGCGCCTCAAATTTGGCCTGTGCCAGCGGTCGCGTGAGATAGGTCTGCACCAGCGCAAAGCAGTCGTCCCCCTCGATGTCGTGGCGTCCGTCCGGGAGGTTGGTAGGGAGTTGGTTGAGGAATGTGAACGCGGCGGCAAAGCGCGGGGAGAGGCTCGTGTAGCGTTGGTGCTGCGCCAAAGTGTCGGTAATCATAGCGGCAAGGTTACCGCCATGGAACGGTCCGGCGCAAGCGGCGGTATCGTCCCCTGTCGTCCCTTATAGTCCCCGTTTCGGGGGGCGCCTTTGGAAGTTGCCCCCCGTTATGAGGATATCCGGCTTTGCTTTCCGCGCCGCTTGGCATAATTTCAGCCTTTGGGCAGCAGCGGATATTAGCAGCTATGAGCAAAGAATTTATCAAGATCGGCGGAGCGCGGGAGCACAACCTCAAAAACCTCACCCTGCAGATCCCGCGCGACAAGCTGGTGGTCGTCACCGGCCTGAGCGGGAGCGGCAAGTCCTCGCTCGCGTTCGACACGATTTACGCCGAGGGGCAGCGCAAATACGTCGAGAGCCTCTCGGCCTACGCGCGCCAGTTTCTGGACCAATTGCAGAAGCCGGACGTGGATTTTATCGAGGGCCTTTCCCCGGCCATCGCCATCGAGCAGCGCAGTTCCGGCAGCAGCCCGCGCTCCATCATCGCCACCACCACGGAGATCTATGATTACCTGCGCCTGCTCTATGCCCACATCGGCCAGGCGCATTGCCCGGAAACCGGCGTCCCCATCTCCACCCAGAGCACCAGCGACATCGTGGATAAGATCCTGGCGCTGCCGCCCCGGACGCGCGTGATGCTGCTGGCCCCGGTGGTGCGCCGGCAGAAGGGGGAGTTCCGGGACGTGTTTGAGCGGCTGGCCCGCGAAGGTTTTGTCCGGGTGCGGGTGGATGGGGAACTGCTGGAGCTGGGCGATGACAGCCAGCGCATCAAGCTCGACAAAAAGAAATTTCACAGCATCGAGGCCGTGGTGGACCGGCTGGTGATCGATGAAAAGGCGCGGGTCCGGCTGGGCGATTCCGTCCAGACCGCGCTGCGTCTGGGCGACGGGGTGATCTTTACGCTGCATCAAATGGAAGCGGCCGGGGTCTCTCCTGGGACCCCTTCCGCAAAAACGGCGGCCAAGAAAAAGGCATCCCCGGATGCCGCCGGCGGCTGGGTTGAGACCCTGCATTCGAACAAGATGTGTTCTCCGGCGACGGGCAAGAGCTATGACCCGCCGACACCGAAGCATTTCTCGTTCAACGCACCCGCCGGAGCGTGTCCCGCCTGCCACGGTCTCGGCCAGAAAATGATTTTCGACGAGGCGCTGGTCGTGCCGGATCCCACGCTCCCGCTGGACGGCGCTATCCAGCCCTGGCGCCGCGCCGGCAAGCGGCTCATTATTTATTACAAGGCGATGCTGCGGTCGGTGGCCGCGCATTTCAAGGTCAGCCCGGAGACGCCTTACCAGGAGCTGCCTGAGGATTTTAAAAAAGTGCTGCTGCATGGCTCGGGCGAGCAGCCGCTGGATTTCAACTTCTGGCGCGGCGGCAAGATTAGCACTATTTCCCGGCCCTTCGAGGGCGTGCTGCCGAACCTGGAGCGTCTCGCCACCGACAGCGAGAGCGAATTCATCCGCAACCGGCTCAAGGCGTATATGACCCCGCAGTTCTGCGATGCCTGCCGGGGCAAACGACTGAAGCCGGAGATTTTGGCGGTGACCCTGGGCGGTGCCGGTTTTTTGACGCAGATCAAATCCCCCGCTGCCAAGTCCAAAACTCTCAAGATTCCTGGCCTGTCGGTGATGGAGGTCTGCGGGCTCTCGGTGGAGAAAGCGGATGAATTTTTTATCGGCCTCCGGCTGAGCGAATACGAGCAGAAGATTGCCGCTGAAGTGATAAAGGAAATCCGGGCCCGGCTGGGATTTCTCCGGAACGTGGGGCTGGGCTATCTCACGCTCGACCGCGAGAGCGGCACCCTGAGCGGCGGGGAGGCGCAGCGGATCCGTCTGGCCACCCAGATCGGCGCTGCGCTCGTCGGCGTCCTCTATGTTCTCGATGAGCCCAGCATCGGCCTGCACCAGCGGGACAATGACCGGCTGCTGGCCACGCTGAAAGGCCTGAGGGATCTGGGCAACACGGTGCTGGTGGTAGAGCACGATGCGGACACCATCCGCGCCGCGGACTACATCCTGGATCTGGGTCCGGGCGCTGGCGTGCATGGCGGCGAACTTGTCGCCGCCGGAACGCTGCCCGATATTTTGGCGAGCAAGAAATCGCTGACCGGCCAATACCTCACCGGCGAGCTGTGCATTCCGGTGCCCAAAAAGCGCGTGTCACCGACCGGGGACCGCGGCTGGCTGGAGGTCCTGGGCGCCACCGAAAATAATCTGCAGGACATCGATGTGCGGATCCCGCTGGGCACTTTTACCTGCGTCACGGGAGTGAGCGGCTCCGGCAAGAGCACGTTTGTGGACGACATTCTGCGCCGGGCGCTGTTCCGCAAGTTTTACGGCTCCAAGGAGCGGCCCGGCGAACACCGGGCGTTGAAAGGGTTTGAAGATCTGGATAAGGTCATTGTGATCGATCAGTCGCCGATCGGGCGGACGCCGCGCAGCAATCCGGCAACTTACACGGGCATGTTCAATCAGATCCGCGATCTGTTCGCCCGCCTGCCGGCGGCCAAGGTGCGGGGGTATGAGCCCGGCCGCTTCAGCTTCAACGTGAAGGGCGGGCGCTGTGAGAAGTGCGAGGGCGATGGCATCCTGAAGATCGAGATGAATTTTCTGCCGCCCGTTTATGTGACATGCGAGGCGTGCGCTGGGCAGCGCTACAACCGCGAGACGCTGGAGATTGCCTACAAGGGCAAGAACATCGCCGACGTCCTCAATCTGACGGTGGACGAGGCAGTGGACTTTTTCCGCGCCGTGCCGAAGATCTATGATCCGCTGGCGACGCTGGCGGAGGTGGGGCTGGGCTATTTGCGGCTGGGGCAGCAGGCGACGACCCTCAGCGGCGGGGAGGCGCAGCGCGTGAAGCTGGCCACTGAGCTGAGCCGCAGAGCGACGGGCAAGACGCTCTATATTCTGGATGAGCCGACCACCGGACTGCATTTCCATGACGTGGCCAAACTGCTGGAGGTGCTGTTCCGCCTGCGCAACACGGGCAACACGCTGCTGGTCATCGAACATAATCTGGATGTGATCAAGACGGCGGACTGGATCATTGACCTGGGCCCGGAGGGGGGCGGCGGCGGCGGCAGAATCGTGGCGGAAGGCCCGCCGGAAAAGATCATCCACTGCGCCGCCAGTCATACCGGACATTATCTGAAAAGCGTTTTGGGGTGAGCGGGTGGGAGTGATTGGGGACATCGCGCCTTAGCTGGGGCTTTGGAGTCCGGGCATGAGGGGCGGTTTGATTTACCGCTTTTGTCCCTCCCCCCGCTCCGCTAGCATGGGCGCATGGTTTTTTGCTGGCGATGGCTTTCCATATTAACGGTGCTGGTCTGCAGCGGCGGGTGGGGGTTCGCCGCCGGCAGCGCGAAGGAGGAGCGCGAGTACGCGGCGGCGGCGGCGGCTTTTCACGACGGGCTGTGGAGCCGTGCGGAAATGGGCTTCGCCCGGTTCAGTATGAATTATCCGGCCTCTGCCCATGGCGGAGAGGCGGCGTTGCTGCGGGCGCAGGCTGAAATCAAGCAGGGGAAACTCACAGACGCCCTTGCGCGGCTGGCGGATCCCAAACTCGCATCCGGAGCCGGGCCGCTGGCGGATGACGTTCTTTATTGGACGGGAGAGGCGCGGTTTCAAGGGGGTGATTTTTCCGGTGCGGCGGAGGCCTGGCTGGCGCTCGACCAGAAATTCCCAGAGTCCAGCCTGCGTCTGGAGGCGGTGATTGGCGCGGCCTCGGCGTTCGGAAAGCTGGCCCGCTGGGGGCAGATTATTTTATTGCTGGAGGCACCCGGCGGCGTTTTCCCGCGGGCCGTCCAGATGGATTTGGGCAGCGAACGGGTGGCGCAGGGGCAATTATTGCTGGCCCAAGCCAAATGCGAGCGGGGAGATTTCGCCGGGGCGGCCGCCCTGCTGGAGCCGCTCCTGGAGTCCCGGGCGCTCACGCCCGACTTGGAACGTCAGGGCGCGCTGCTCTTGTACCAGGTCCAAACCAAGGCCGGCCAGCCCGATGCCGCCCTTGCGTCCACCGCCCATCTGCTCCGGGTTGCCCGGATTAAAAAAAATGATGACTGGCGTGCGGAGGCCCGCGAACTCCGCGCGGCGGCCCTCGAGCGGCTGGGGCGCACGGCTGATGCCCTAGCAGAGTATCAGGAAAACCTCACGAATGCGCCGGTCGCACGGCAGCGGGAAGCCACCCTGAAAATCGCCGGGCTGGCCATCGCCCAGCAGCAGTTTTCAAACGCCGTCCCGATGCTGGAGGCATTTCTGGCAGGCGATCCGGACTCCCCAGCGGCGGACACCGTTCTGCTGACGCTGGGGGAATTACGGATGAAAGAGGCGGTCGCGCCCCGCTCGGAGGGTGTCCGTACCAATCTGCTATTGGAAGCCCGCGGCTATTTCGACCGGATGATTGCGACGCAGACGAACAGCCCGCTGATTGGGGTGGCGCATCTGGATCGCGGGTGGTGTTTCTGGCTGGCGGGAGCTGTCTCTGAAAGCTCCCCGGATTTTCAGGCGGCCGCGCAATTATTGCCGTCCTCCGATGCGCAGGCGGTGGCGCGCTTCAAGCTCGGCGATGTTCGGTTCGCGCAGAAAGACTATGCGGGGGCACTGAAGGATTATCGTGCCGTTCTGGAGAAGCTCCCGCGTGATTCTGGAACGGCCGAGGCGCTTGGCGATGCCGCCGGGTACCAGCTGCTGCGCGCCAGTCTTGAATTGAACGACCCCGAGGGAGCGCGCACCGCCTTTGAGCGGATCTGCCAGAGGAACCCTGCCAGCAGTCTGGTGGCGGGCAGTTCGCTCCTGTATGGGGAAAGTCTTGCGAATCCGGCTGAGGCGCGGGCGCTTTTTGAAAGGCTCTCCCCGCTCCTGTCCGGGCCTGAATGGTCGCCGCAGGTGGCGCTGGCGATTGCGCGCACCTACGAGCGGGAACACAGCTGGCCCCTTGCCGTGAACCACTATGAAAATTGGCTGGTGAGCTTTCCGACCAACGCCCTGGTGCCGCAGGTCAGCTACGCGCTGGCTCAAGCCGCGTTTCAGGCGGGTCAGGAGACAAACGCCTTCCAGCGCTTCACCAATTTTGTCGCGCAGTTTCCCGGCAGCGATTTGGCCCCGTTCGCCCAATGGTGGGTGGCGGATCATTTTTTCCGGCTGCCGGATTATGTCGGCGCAGAACGCAATTATAAATTCGTCTTTGAAAACTGGCCGGCCTCGTCCTTGGCCTCTCCCGCCCGCCTGATGGCCGGTCGCGCCGCCGTGGCCCGATCCGACTACAACGGCGCGATCCGCGACTATTTCACCGTTCTGGAGCAGGACACCAACTGTCCGATTGATCTGCGGGTTCAGGCCACCTTCGCGGAGAGTGCTGCCCTGATGGCGGCGGAGTCAGCGGACACGAACCAGTCGCAGGCCGGTTTTCAAAAAGCGGCGGATCTGTTAAGCCAGATCTGTCAGGTCTATGCCACCAACGAGCTCGGGGCCCTGGCGTGGGGGGAGATCGGAAAGTGCGCGCTGCAGATGTCCGATGTTGACGCGGCCACCAACGCCTATGCGCAAGTGTTTCAATCTCTGTTCGCCGGCATCTCCGCGCGCAGCCAGGCATTGGTCGGCTACGGTATCGCTCTGGAAAAGAAAGCTGCGCAGGCGGATGGCGATGAACGCCGGATGCTGCTGGCGCGGGCGCGGGACAGCTATCTGGACGTGTTTTACGGTAATCTGTTGAGGGCGGGGGAGGTGCCCGATGATTTTTGGGTGAAAAAGGCGGGCCTGCAGGCGCTGCCGCTGATCGGTGCGCCGGGCGCCTCCCGCCCGGAGGAGGTCGATCCCTTCCTCGATCATTTGGAAAGGCTGTTCCCGCAGTCGAGAGAGTCCTTGGAAAAAAAACGGGCGGCGTACCATGCGGAAAAGAAATGACCGCCCATTGACAGGCAGATTTATTGAACTTAATTTCGAGCCAGAAAACCATGATCCAGAATCCCTCCATACAAACCAGTGTCGGCCTCACCCCCCGGGCCGCGGAAGAGTGCCTTTCCCTGCTGTCGCTGCCGGAGAATGCCGGCAAACATTTCCGGGTGTATGTGGAGCAGGGCGGCTGTTCCGGCATGCAATATGGCATGGTGTTTGATGAGGAGCGGCCGGGCGATCTGTCCGCGCCGCAGCACGGCGTCCACGTGCTGGTGGATCCGGTCAGCCTGCCTTATCTGGCCGGCACCGTGGTGGATTTTAGTGACGCGCTCACGGCCGGAGGCTTCAAGATCACCAATCCCAACGCCAAGGAGAGCTGCGGTTGCGGAAAATCCTTCACGGCTTGAGCGGCCTGATCCGCCCGCGCCAGCCGATCCGAGCCGTTCCGTGTGATGCGGGACGGCCGATTCTTTTGTGTTCAGCGGCTTGACGCTGGCGTCCCTTCCTCCTAGCCTTGTCACAGATGGGGAGCCAACCGGCCGTTCACAGGGACGACGAAGGCTGAGAGTTCGGCGCGGAACGCCGGAGACCCGAAAAACTGATCCAGGTAATGCTGGCGTAGGACTCCTCGCGGAGGGCCATCGGGGCCACCCTTCAAACGCTTTCCCTGGATCGACCGAGTGCGCTCTGTATTCCCAGGGACACAGGCGCCAGATCCGAGACACCAGATAAAAAATTATGATCGCCACCCAAGACTCCTTCGAACCGCACAGCAGCGAACAATTGCCTAACAGCCGGCGCGTCTATGTCCCCGGCCAGTTGCACCCCGACCTGCGCGTGCCGATGCGGGAGATTGCTGTGGGCGACACCCAGTCCTACACCGGTGCGGTCGAGAAGAACGCCCCCGTCCGCGTCTACGACTGCTCAGGTCCCTGGGGGGATCCCGCCTTTGCCGGAACGTCGGAGGAGGGGCTTCCCGCGTTGCGTCGCGACTGGGTTTTGAAACGGGGCGATGTGGAGGAATATCAGGGGCGGGAAGTGAAGCCCCAAGACAACGGCTACCTCTCTGGCAAGCACGCTGAATTTGCCAGCCAAGCGGAAAAAAACCGGCTCGTGGAATTCCCCGGGCTGACCAGCCATCGCCGCCGCACTCTGCGCGCGAAAGCCGGCAAGGTCGTCACGCAATTACAATACGCCCGCGCCGGGATCATCACCCCGGAGATGGAGTTCATCGCCCTCCGCGAGAACATGGGCCGGGCCCGCATCGCCGATCTGGCAACGGACATTGTCCGCAACCAGCTCGACAAGCAGCACGCCGGATCCCAGCAGCACGCCCAGAGTGAGTTCACGCCGTCAATCTTCCGCAAGTTTCCGCAGCGCATGCCCAAGGAGATCACCCCAGAATTTGTCCGCGAGGAGGTTGCCGCCGGCCGCGCCATCATCCCGGTGAACATCAATCACCCGGAAAACGAGCCGATGATCATCGGCCGCAACTTCCTCGTGAAGATCAACTCGAACATCGGCAACAGCGCCGTGGCGTCGAGCATCGAGGAGGAAGTCGAGAAGATGCGCTGGTCCATCAAGTGGGGTGCGGACACCGTCATGGACCTCTCCACCGGGAAAAACATCCACGCCACCCGCGAGTGGATCCTGCGCAATTCGCCCGTGCCCATCGGCACCGTGCCCATCTATCAGGCCTTGGAAAAGGTCAACGGCCGCGCCGAGGACCTTACCTGGGAGCTCTTCCGCGACACCCTCATTGAGCAGGCCGAGCAGGGCGTGGATTACTTCACCATCCACGCCGGCGTGCTGCTGCGCTTCGTTCCGATGACTGCCAGCCGCATGACCGGCATCGTCTCGCGCGGCGGCAGCATCATGGCCAAGTGGTGCCTCTCGCATCACAAGGAAAATTTTCTCTACACGCACTGGGACGACATCTGCGACATCATGGCCGCCTATGATGTCTCCTTCTCGATCGGCGACGGGTTGCGTCCCGGCTCGATTGCCGATGCGAACGACCGTGCGCAGTTTGGCGAGCTCGAAACCCAGGGGGAACTCACCCGGCGCGCCTGGGCCAAGGGAGTGCAAGTCATGAACGAGGGACCGGGTCATGTGCCGCTGCACATGATCGAGGAGAACATGGCCAAACAGCTCGAGTGGTGCCACGAGGCGCCGTTCTACACGCTCGGGCCGCTCACCACCGACATCGCGCCCGGCTACGACCATATCACCAGCGGCATCGGCGCGGCCATGATCGGCTGGTACGGCTGTGCGATGCTCTGCTATGTGACCCCGAAAGAGCATTTGGGATTGCCCAACAAGAAGGACGTGAAAGACGGGGTCATCGCCTACAAGATTGCGGCGCACGCGGCGGATTTGGCCAAGGGGCATCCCGGCGCCCAATACCGCGACAATGCCTTGAGCAAGGCGCGCTTTGAGTTCCGCTGGGAGGACCAGTTCAACCTCAGCTTGGATCCCGTGACCGCGCGCGCGTTCCACGACGAGACCCTGCCGCAGGAAGGCGCCAAGACCGCGCACTTCTGTTCCATGTGCGGGCCGCATTTCTGCTCGATGAAGATCACCGAGGACGTCCGCAAATACGCCGCCGAACAGGGCATCGCCGAAGAAGAGGCTCTGAAGAAGGGCATGGAGGCCAAGTCGAAGGAGTTTGTGGAGAAGGGCGCAGAGGTTTACGCGAAGGCGTGAAGCGGTAGCACTGGCTCGGTGGCGGATACAAGATTTTCCGCGAATTTATGCTCGCATATTTTTGGGTGGCGCTCGGCGGGGCGCTCGGCAGCGTGGGCCGCTTCTGGATTAACGGGCTGGTGTCCGAAAGGATCGGCGCGACCTTTCCCTGGGGGACGCTTGCCGTCAATGGCGCCGGTTCCTTCGTCATCGGCCTACTTGGGGCGCTGGCTCTTCCCGAAGGTCGGATGAATTCGGCGTGGCGTCCGTTTGTTGTGCAGTTCCTCATGATCGGCGTCTGCGGCGGCTACACCACCTTCTCCAGCTTCAGCCTGCAGACGCTGAACCTGCTGCGCGACCGCGAATGGCTCTGGGCCGGCGGCAACATTCTCTTGTCCGTGGCTCTCTGTATGATTGCCGTGTGGCTTGGCTGGATGCTGGGCACCATGGTCCACTCCATGAAAGGAAATTGATATGCAAATTCCAACAGATGCCGTCCTGCTCCGGATTTTCCTCGGCGAAAGCGATCGCTGGGAACACGTGCCGCTGTACGAAGCCATCGTGATGGCCGCGCGCGCAGCTCATCTGGCGGGGGCGACGGTTCTGCGGGGGCAGATGGGTTTTGGCCAGTCCAGCCGCCTGCACACGGCCAAGATCCTGCGGCTCTCCACGGATATGCCCCTAGTGATTGAGATCGTGGACAGCGAGGAGAAAATCAACGCCTTCCTGCCCCGCCTGGAAGCGATGATGGGCGGCGGCCTGGTCACCCTGGAGAAGGTGCGGGTATTACATTATAGCGGCGGCAAATCTGCAGAGGGCGTCGCTGGCTGATTTATGAAAACCGTGTGCGAACAAATGGAAGTTTTGCTGGGGAATTCTCCCAAGGGTGAACGGGGCTGGGAATCGGCTCTGCAGCGGCTGCTCGCCCATTTTGATTCTCAAACCGCCACCCTCCACCGGTTGAACGTCGAAACGCAGACCCTGCATCTGCTAGCCCAGGTCGGCCTGCCGCCGCAGATGCTGGACATGATCCAAACCATTCCGGTGGGCAAGGGCATCGCCGGCCAGGTGGCGGCCCTCGGCAAGCCCGTCGCCCTCTGCAACCTGCAAACCGACGCGAGCGGCGCCGCGCGGCCCGGCGCCAAGCAGGCCGGCGTGGGGGGCGCTCTCTGCGTGCCGGTTCGCACGGGCGCGACCATTGTTGGCACTCTCGGCATCGGCACGATGCGGCCCCATGAATACACGGCGGCGGAGTCCGGCGCCCTGGAAGAAGCCGGCTGTTTCATCGGCCGGTTTTTGGGGTCCTGACGGGCCGCCGGGATTCCAGAGCGTCTCCTGAAAGGCCCCTGTTTCCAGCTCAAATCCTCTTTCCCCAGCCCTCCCCATTGGTGCGAGTGTCCGGGTCCGTGTCCAAGGGCCAAGGCGTTTTCAAAATTGCATTGTCCCGGGCCGTGTTTCGCGGCAAGCTGACTGCTCTTATGCGGCAGGTTAAACTGGGAATCATCGGTGGCGGCACTGTGGGCGGGGGCGTCTATGAGGCGCTTCGGCGCAACGGCGCGCTCATGGCCTTGCGCCTCGGCGTGGGGCTGGAAATCGTCCGCGTGGCGGTGCGTGACCTCAAAAAAAACCGCTCCGCCCGAATTCCCCGCGCCCTGCTCACCGCCGACTGGCGTGAAGTGGTTTGTGATCCTGAAGTCCACCTGGTTGTTGAACTGATCGGCGGCACCACGGTGGCGCGCGAGGTCGTGCTCGCCGCTCTCCGGCTGGGCAAGCCCGTCGTCACGGCAAATAAGGCCCTGCTGTCCGCGCATGGCAAGGAGCTGTTTGCTGCGGCACAAAAACACGGCACCAATCTCTATTACGAGGCCAGCGTTGCCGGGGGCATCCCCATCATCAAGGCCCTGCGCGAGGGTTTTGTGGGCAACCGCATCACCGCTCTCTACGGCATCGTCAACGGCACCTGCAATTATATCCTCACCCGCATGAAGCTCGAGGGCGCGGATTTTGATGCCGTGCTCGCGGACGCGCAGCGTCTCGGGTACGCCGAGACGCCGCCCGATCTGGACATCGACGGCCACGATGCCGCCCATAAGACGGGGATACTCGCCTCGCTGGCGCACGGATTTTGGGTCAACCCCAAAACGGTGTGCGTCGAGGGCATCCGCCACATCAGCGCTCTCGATATTAAGTTTGCCGGCGACCTTGGCTACACCATCAAGCTGCTGGGCATGGTTAAGAAGATGGGGCCGGCCGGCCGCGTGCAGGTCTCGGTGTATCCCACGCTCGTGCCCAACGCGCACGTGCTCGCCAGCGTGAACGGGGTTTTCAACGCCGTGTTTGTGCGCGGCGATATCGCGGGCGACGCGCTTTTTTACGGGCGGGGTGCGGGCAGGGACGCCACGGCCAGCGCCGTGTTGAGCGATCTGGCGGATGCCGCGCTGGATTTGAAGTTTGGAACAAAGCACCGGCTGCCGCCCTTCGTGCCCCATCAGCGGTCCGGCGCCGTTGCGCCCATCGAGGAGGTCATCTCTCAGTATTTTGTCCGGCTCAATGTTGTGGATCGGCCCGGCGTTTTAGCTCGCATCGCCACCCTCTTCGGCCAGTTGAACATTGGCATCTCCTCCGTCATTCAGCCCGAGGGGCACGAGGGAAAGAGTGTGCCGCTGATTTTCATGCTGCACTATGCCACCCACGGGGCCGTCCGGAAAGCGCTGGCCCGGATTGCCCGGCTGCCCGCCGTCAAGGCCCGGCCGGTGATGCTCCGCGTGGAAAGCTTTGAATAATATTCGTCACGCGAAAGACGCCCAGCGGGCTTAGGAATCATTGAATCAGCACCCATCCAATTTGAAAGAGGACGGCCTCGCGGAAATCGTTTCCCCGGCATGGACGCCGCGCGGCACCTGATTTTATGCCCTTGCTGTTCCATTCCACCAACCGACAGTCGCCCGGCGTCGACCTGCGCGAGGCTTTTCTGCGCGGGCAGGCGCCCGACCGGGGGCTCTATTTTCCTGAAACTTTTCCCGTGCTCGCGCCGGAGGTAATCGCCGCCTTCGCCGATCTGCCCTATGCGGAAATCGCATTCCGGGTCCTGTCCCGCTACACCGACGGCATCCTTCCGGCCGAGGTGCTGTCCGGCTTCTGCCGCGAGGCTTACGATTTCGACATTCCGCTGGAAGCCGTTTACGACCGGGTGGTGGTGATGCGGCTGGACCAGGGTCCGACGGCGTCCTTCAAGGATTTTGCCGCGCGCATGATGGCGCGGCTGATGGGCCATTTTTTGCACGAGGACGGGCGGCAGTTGACCATTCTGACGGCGACCAGCGGGGACACGGGGGCGGCGGTGGCGCACGCGTTCCATAACATCCCCGGAATCCGCGTGATTGTTCTCTTCCCGCTGGCGGAGGTGAGCCTAAGCCAGCGCAAGCTGATGACCACTCTGAGCGACAACGTCCGCACGGTGGCGGTGGATGGGAAATTCGACGACTGCCAAGCGATGGTGAAGCAGGCCTTCGCCGACCCGGCGCTGCGCGCGTTGCCGCTCTCCTCGGCAAACTCGATCAACATCGGGCGCCTGCTGCCGCAGAGCGTCTATTATTTTTATGCCGCCTCGCGACTGGCGCGGCCGGGTGAACCCATCGTCTTCTCCGTGCCGAGCGGCAATTTCGGCGACATGATGGGGGCGATGGTGGCCAAGCGGATGGGGTTGCCGGTGCGGAAGATCGTGACCTCGGTCAATGACAACGATGCGTTCCCCAAGTTTCTGGCCACCGGCCATTACGAGAAAATCGTCCCATCGCGCAATTCGGTCTCCAATGCCATGAACGTGGGCCATCCCAGCAACCTCGCCCGGCTGGTGGCGTTGTATGGCGGGCGCATGGACGAGACAGGCCGGATCCATCAGATGCCCGATCTGGCCGCGATGCGGCGCGACCTCTTCTCCAGTTCCGTCTCCGACGACCGCACGCGCGAGACCATCCGCGAGGTCTGGAATCGGTATCAGCTGCTGCTGGAGTGCCACGGAGCGGTGGGCTGGCGCGGGTTCCAGGACTGGCTGGCGACCGAATCGCTGGACGGGCTGCCCGCTGTGATTCTGGAAACGGCCAATCCCGCCAAGTTTCCCGAGGAGATTGAGCAGACCATCGGGTTCGCTCCGGACGTGCCGCCGGCGATGACCGCCGCCCTTCAATTGCCGGAGAATTTCGACCGCTTGGGTGCCGATTACGAGTCTTTCCGGCAGTACCTGATCCAGGCACACGCCTAAAGCGGCGGGGCCGGGATGGGGCAGGGGCGGGCCGTGGCCTAGCCGATGAACGCCGCGTGAACCGCCCGCGTGGCGGCTTCGCCCAGGGCGAGATCGATCGTCACGGAGATCTTGATTTCGCTCGTGGAGATCATGCCGATGTTCACGCCTTCCCGGGCGAGCACGTCGAACATTTTGCCGGCCACGCCGGTGTGCGACTTCATGCCGACCCCGACGATGGAGAGCTTCCCGATTTTCTCATCGGTCAGCACCTCGCGGAAACCAATTTCCGGCTTCAGGCCATCGATCACCTTCTGCGCCTTGAGCAGGTCCGGCTTGTCGGTGGTGAAGGAGAGGTCGGTGGCCGCCGCGCCGCCGCCGTGGCTGATGTTCTGGACAATCATGTCCACGTTGACGGTCGCGTCGCCGAGCGCCTTGAAGACGCGCGCGGCCATGCCCGGTTTGTCGGGCACGCCCACGAGGGTGATCTTGGCCTGGTTTTTGTCGAGCGCGACGCCACGGACGACGACGCCTTCCATGCTTTTGGTTTCTTCTTTCACAAGGGTTCCTGGGTTGTCATTGAGGCTGGAGCGGACTTCAAACACGACGCCGAATTTCTTGGCGAATTCCACCGAGCGGCTCTGCATGACCTTGGCCCCGAGGCTGGCGAGTTCGAGCATCTCGTCATAGGAAATTTCCGACAGCTTGGTCGCCGTGGGCACCAGGCGGGGGTCGGCGGTGTAGACGCCGTCCACATCCGTATAAATCTGGCAGAGGTCGGCCTTCAATGCGGCGGCCAGGGCGATGGCGGTCAAATCCGAGCCGCCGCGACCGAGCGTGGTGATCTGGCCCTGGGCGGTCTCGCCCTGGAAGCCGGCCACGATGACGACATGGCCGGAGTCCAGCTGTTCGTGGACCTGCCGGGGGGTGATGTTGTGGATTTTGGCTTTGGTGTGGACGGAATCGGTGACGATGCCGGCCTGGGCGCCGGTGAGCGACACGGCGGGAATTTTCAGGGCGTGCAGGGCGATGGCGGTGAGTGCGATGGTCTGCTGTTCGCCCGTGGCCAGCAGCATGTCCATCTCCCGTTCACTCGGCAACGGCGCGATGTCCTTGGCCAGCTTGATGAGGCCGTCGGTGACGCCGCTCATGGCGGAGACCACCACCACGACCTGGTCGCCCTGGGCGTGGTACTTGGCCACGCGGGCGGCGACATTTTTGATGCGGTCGGTGTTGCCCACCGAGGTGCCGCCGTATTTTTGAACAATCAGTGCCATACAAAATTGTGGAAGCTGCCGGAACAATGTCTGGCACCCCGAAACAGAAGCGCCAGTTTAACCCGGGAGCGGGCATTTGAAAAGGCGGAACTGGAGGTGCGACGGCCCGGCCGCTGCTCGGCGAAAACTCCGACTCGCCAATAACGCTTGCCAATTGGCCCTTTTTTCTTAAAGTGTCGGGCCACTTTTATATAATATGAACTTGAACGTACTCTTAGCCGATGTCGCCGCCCAACCCGGTCAGCCCCAGCAACCCGCCTGGATGGGGTTCGCCCCGATGGTGCTGCTGGTCATCGTTTTTTACTTCGTCCTGATCCGCCCCCAGCAGAAACGGGCCAAACAGCAGGCCCTGCTGATCAGCAGCATCAAGGCCGGCGACAAGGTGGCCACCAGCAGTGGAATTGTGGGCGTGGTCATCACCGTCAAAGACACCACCGTCACCCTCAAATCCTTCGACGCCAAAATGGAAGTCACCAAATCGTCGGTCACCCAAATCCTCGAAAACGGCGTCACGCTCGCCTCCTAATTCATCATGAAGCAAAACAATCGCTGGAGGTTCATTCTTGTCATCCTCGTTGTCGTTTGGTCGCTGTGCGAAATTTATCCGCCGACTTCCCGCGATCTGGTCAAGGAATTCACCTCGCGCGCGGAAAAACAGGATCTGGTTTTCTCTAATATCCTGCAGCGGCTCGCCCCAATGCAGTCGGCCCGGCCAGACCGGTCCTTCGCTAATCTCCAGGACGCCATCGGCACGAATGACATCCAGCGCTATTTCCCCTATGTCACTGCCAATAATGAGCTGTATCCGACGACCTACATTCTGAACCAGATTCAGCGGGATGCGTCGGGCAAGATCAAGCTGGGCTTGGATTTGCAGGGCGGCACCTCGTTTCTGGTGGAGATGGACACCAACCGGCTGGTCACCGCGTCCGCAGGCGGCACCAACCCGGTGGTCGACCTAGATATCGGCGGGGCCCTCTCGCAGGCGGTCGAGGTGTTGCGCAAGCGGGTGGACCAGTTTGGCGTGGCGGAACCGGTCATCCAGCCGGCCGGTGGCAATCGAATCTTGATCCAGCTGCCGGGCCTGTCCCAGTCCGCCAAGGAAAGCGCCAAGAAGCAGATTCAAAAGGCCGCCTATCTCGAATTCCGCATGGTATCCGACGAGAGCGATCAAATCATCAAGAACGGCGACCCCATCCCGCCGGGCTACGAACTGCTCAAGCGCGTTCAGCCGCAACCCGGCGGCCCGCCCCACATCGAGGAAGTCCTCGTCAAAAAAACCGCCGAGAACGGGCTGGCGGGCGACATTGTTCAAAACGCGATGATGACGCGGGGCAATCTGGGCGAGCCGGAGATCAACTTCATGCTCACCAGCGACGGTGCCAAGCGGTTTGGCGACGTGACCCGCAACAACATCGGCCGGCGGATGGCGATTGTTTTGGACGGTGAGCTCTATTCCGCTCCCTCCATCAATTCCCCCATTGAAACCGGCAACGGGCAGATTACCGGTCGTTTTACCGATCAGGAGGCACAGGAACTGGCCAATGTCCTTCAAAATCCCCTGCGGGCCCCGCTAAAAATTGTCTCCTCGGAGGATGTCGACCCCACGCT
>Ga0209086_10000710_pt1 | contig 28076 bp, 22 predicted proteins | sample M_130207_XF_Meta_FD_187312 | JGI IMG/M metagenome (GOLD analysis project Ga0209086, IMG submission 187312) | Freshwater microbial communities from Lake Montjoie, Canada to study carbon cycling - M_130207_XF_MetaG (SPAdes) (version 2) | ecosystem: Environmental > Aquatic > Freshwater > Lake... | reverse complement strand
TTACGGCGGATCTCGCCAATGAAGGCCCGCAGATTGACGATCGCTCGATCGGGTTCCGGCCCCGGTGTGAACTCTTCGTCGTCGATCGACAGGATGAACGCCGAGACGCGGCTCTGCTGCTGAGCGAACTGAGAGAGGTCGCCGTAGCTGGTGACTCCCAGTACTTCCATCCCTTCCCCTTGGATCGCGTCGGCCAGCGCGCGAATCCCCAATCCAGACGTGTTCTCAGAACGAAAGTCCTCGTCGATGATGACGATTGGAAATCGAAACTTCATGGGCGGGGAACTCGTGACAGGAGAAAGAGGGCGGCTCGCAACGGTTTCAAAACTAACCCGCAGCGTGAGCGAGGGCGATTTTACGCGGAGCGTTGAATTGCGATCGGGCGCAGGCGGGCGAAAGGTAAAAGGTCAGGGGAGCGCTAGCAATGTCCAGCGGCAGACTCGTGTCGTATTGGCGAGCAGCGATTTGAAGTCCGGCTTTTCTTAAAGCCGGACTTCTCCCCAGGCATCGGCCGTTGAACGTCACGGCTCCGACCAACTGCGTGCGAGCGGACGAACCAGCCAGAACTGCGTGGCGAAGAGGATGACCGTCGAGAAGACTGTTGTCAGAGCGAACCCCGGCGCGACGCCGCAGGTGGCGAACATCACGCCGGACCCCACCAACACCACGATGAACGCGACCGCCTGTACAAGGCCGACCCACCATTTCTTACCCAGCAACTGGTTGATCGCGGACATCTGACACATCAGGCACGCGCCCAGCGGTGCGAAGACGGCTGCGATCCCCACCGCGTAAGCTCCGGTCGGCATGGCGAGCAGTAGCGCCACTTGAGCCACTCCGACGGGAAGGGCCACGACCCGCTGTTCCCACAGCGCCGCCCCAAGCTTCGTGAACAACAGCGAACATGGATCGACGGGGAGCAGCATCAAACTCCCCCACGTCCGATCACGAAACTCGACCGTGAGCAATGAGTCAAACCGCACCGAGATCACCAGCGACGCCACGATGATCGAAATGATCGAGAAGAAAATGGCTGCACCACCAAAATCCTGTGATTGAGCGATCACTGCGAGAAAGGCTGCCAACCCGATCGCGGCCACGACATAAAACAGCGACGCCCAGTTCACCCGCTTCCGTTCTTCGCTCAGAACGTAAACGTCCTTCCAGAAGAACGGCCGATCCGAACAGCGTGGCCTCCCTGTTGAACTCACTGCGACAACCTGCTTCTGAGCGGGGCGGCGTAAGCCCCCTGACTCTTCGGCGTCAACCCTCTTGGTCTGCTCGTCATCCGTCTGCGAAGTGAGTTCACCCCCATCAATGACCCGTTCTAAACGGACCAGATTCGACGCGAAATAGCTCGCCCAAAAACTTCGTCGCCGACCGACCGCACGATCCTTGCCAACTTCACCCTCGACGAGCCGCCCGTCGCTGGGATCGCCTCGCCACTGGAAACGCATCCCCAGCGAGGCGACTCCGGCGCAGACCGCTGCTGACACGAAGTGAATCCAATAGCCCACCTCCAGCGGTGAGAAGAGGCCCGGGCTGGTCAATGCCTGTGATGCGCTGACTGACGGCGAATAGAGCGTGAGCTGCCGACAAAACAACTCGACGGGAGTTGTCTCCCCCGTGGTCCACCAGCAACCCCAATAGACCATTTGCGACATCACCGCGAACGCCCCGCAGTAAAGGACGAGGATCGTCCCCGTGACACTGACCGCCATCTTCTCGGGGTTCTCGGCATTGCACGTCAGCACGCCCGCCAGCATCGCCATGCTGCCGACCAGTGCCGCGATCAGTGCCAGCCCGAACGCTCCCGCTACCAGTTGATCGAGGCGGACGCCTCCCAACGTGACGGCCAACAACGCCAGTGGCCACAGCAACAGCAGTGACCAGCCGATCGTTCCCCAGCGAGTCAGCGACTTCGTCCAGAGGAGCGTCTGCGCGTTGAGACCTGTCAACCGCACGATGTCGCGCATCTCGCGAGACATCTCCCAACAGACCGCCTTCGACGCATACTGCACACCGCCAAACCCGATCGCGACCGCCGCGACCCAGATCAGTTGCAGCATCGCCACGCGCCCGGTCATCGGCCGCGGCCATCTCCACGTCGTCCAAGTCGTCGCCGCCAGCACCCCTGCCACCAACAGCGGCAACAGCATGACCAACGCCGGTCGCCACCGAGTCGCCTCATGCCGCAACGACCAACCGACAAACACGCGCGTCACCGCTCCGAAGCCGATCTGCCGCGCATCAGGAGCCGGCTCAGTGGGAGTTGTTGCTACGACCTCGTCCGCCATCGGAGAAACTCTCATTCGTGTTGTGATCGGCCGAGAAACCCACACCCGACCCTCCTTCAATCTGTGCGGTGGAACGACTCGGTGTTGTCTGGACGCGGTCTATTCCGCCGACCGCGCCACCCGCGCCAGAGCATCAGGGCGAGGGGAGCAAGCAACGACCAGACCAACGGCCCTTGAACAGGTGTGTGCGGCGGACAGTCCCACACGGAGACGACTGGAACGCCGGAGCCAGGATCGTCGGCCGTCGTCACGAGTGTCCGCTCATCGGGGCTGAGGACTAGTTTTTCCCGAGTGATCCACAAGTCGTCGAACGGCAACCGGCCTCGAACCCGTCCGGTGGGGACATCACACACGAGCAACTCGCCGCGCTCCCTGTGCTGCCATAAGAAGCCGGGAATCGGAATGTTCCATTTTTGAAGCTGGTCCAGAACTTTGTTGAAGCGAGATTCCAACCTTCGAAGCAGGATGACGGTGCGTCCCGATGGCGATAGCACTTCGACGGTTGTTCCCTTTGGAATGGAGAACACGGTTTGCCCCGTCAGCACGTCGAACAATCGAGCGGCGTGCCCGTCGTCGCCGACTATTCTGGGTGTCGTTTGGTCTCCCCAACCATCCTCGCAAAAATTGGGGTCGAAGAAGTCGCGGTGTTCCTGTTGCAGGTACTTCAAGTGACCGCCCGTTTGCAAATTCCAAGCGTGAACCTCGCTGATCACGCAGTGAAAGGGAGGAACACCGCCTGCCCCGCCACGGAGGTAGTCGTAGGCCAGCAATTGAACGCCATCGGCAGTGAAGACCGGCTTGCGAAGTCCGACACCCTCAACGGGAAACTGATGCAAGACCCGGCCCGTCTCAATCTCCAGCACCTCGACGCCTGCATAATCCGCGCTGGCAATCCACTTCTTGTCAGGGGAGTAGGCCATGCCGCCGAGGCTGCGGTCAAAGATCTTGAGCAGTTTCGGAGGTTGAAGCTGCCACACCTGTGTGGTCCCCTGTTCGCTGTCGTTGCGATCTAAACTGGCACTGAATGCGAACTGCGTCTCGTCTTCCGAAAAGCAATGGTTGTCGATTCCGTTGAGTGCTTGGAAGTCGATGACGACCGATTCCGACGACGTTGTGTCGAGGACGCGAAGCCGCTGGTGATGCGGATTCTCTGTGCCCTCTATCGGGAGTTGATCCAAGCACCAGCGTCCTGTTTTTGAGGGGGCCGTGTGCCACAGGTTTTGAACGGAACAGTCCGGCATTCGCACTCGCGTGGTCGTTCCCGCATCCAGATCGACCGTCACCGACCAACGCTCATCGTCGCGATTGGTTTGAACGAGACGAAGTCGCCGATCGCGAAACGGTTCAGCCGGGCAGGTCACGATCCACGCATCGGGGTCGATTCGCGCCGGCTCGAAATCTCCGTTCGTCGGAATCACCAGACCCTCGTTCGACTGACCGGGAAGCCCGATGCTTCGTACCTGGCCTGTTTGCAAATCCCAAACTTGAATCGGACCCGACCAGAGGCTTTCGGTGTCTCGGTAGACGCCCTCCGCGTCCGCAACAGCCGTGCTGTCACGGCTCTGCAACTTCGTCCGCCGACTGCGCGCCACCACGCTACGACTGTCCGGCGTGATGCCTACGATCCGAAATGCTTCGCCGCTGCTGAGTATCAACCTCGGCCGAACCGGCCAGATCGACCACAGCAAACAGCCGGTAACGATCCACAGGCTCAATAGCCAAGCAACGACTCGGCCGCTGTTGTTCCCAACCAATCGCCCCGTGGACTGCGACATGACTTCTCCGCGTTTCTCGTGGTTCGTCGGTGATGGTTTGGTTTCCACCAGCGACCTTCAATAGCGTGACCGACCGAAGTTGAAGTCGAAGTCCGGACCCCTTGGTCCGGACGAGACCTCGCGCAGGAGAGCCACTGAAATACACTGAGGTTGCAGGCATCGTCCGGACCAAGGGGTCCGGACTACCAACTCGTGAAGTTATTGCGGACCCGTTCCTAAAGTCTCGTCTGCACGGCACATTACCGTGGCGCGGTTCCGGTTGCTCGACCGGCCGGGCGGAGGTTTTTACCGGTGGTCTTGGTGAGTGAGTCGCCTAGATCGGCTCGGGCTTCTGCGGCGAGGGCTTGCAGGCGGGCGACGATGTCGGGGTGAGCGTTCGCGATGTTGTGGGTTTCGCTCACGTCGTCCTGGAGATTGAACAACGAGACGCCGATGGATTCGACGCGGTAGCCGTGACGGCTGGCGATGCCGCGAATGCCGGACTGTTCGATGGCGGCTGGCGCGAGCTTGCCGTAGTTCGAGGGCTTCCCACCTCGTCCCGGTTCGGCCGCCGTGGTGAGATACTCGTGCGGGAGATGCAGTTTCCAATGCTGCCAGCGGACTGCGTGCAGTTCGTCGCCGGAGTAGTAATGGAAGACTTCGCGCGGCTGGGCGTCCGGTTGACCCAGCAGCAGCGGCGCGAGGTTCTGCCCGTCGATCCGGCGTTCGGGAAGCTTCGCGCCGATCAGGCTCGCGAGGGTCGGATACAGGTCGAGCGTGGAGGCCAGTTCGTCGCAAACGCGCCCGGCGGGGATGCGGCCGGGCCAGCGCATCAGACAGGGAACTCGAACACCTCCCTCAAACGTCGTCAGCTTTCCTTCACGCAGTGGACCCGCCGAGCCAGCGTGTTCGCCATACGACAGGAACGGGCCGTTGTCGGACGCGAAGATCACCAGCGTTCGGTCGTCGATGTTTAGCCGCTTGAGCGTCGAGAGGACTTCGCCCACGGAGTCGTCCAGTTCCTCAACCACATCGCCGTACAAGCCGCGTGCGGTGCGACCGCGATACTTGTCGGAAGCGAAGATCGGTACGTGCGGCATGATGTGCGGCACATACAGAAAGAACGGGCGAGCGGCATTTCGTTCGATGAACTGGACGGCGTGGTCCGTGATGCGTCGCGTGAACTGCGATTGATCGGGATCGGTTTCGATCGGCTGCTCACCCTCAATCAACGGCAGACCGGGAATGTCGCGGATCACCGGATGCAGCGGCCCATTGTCGTTCGAGTAAGGGATGCCGAAGAACTCGTGAAAGCCGTTGCGCGTCGGCAGGAACTGAGGGTGATGCCCCAAGTGCCACTTGCCGAAGCAGGCGGTGACGTATCCCGCCTGCTGGCAGAGTTCGGGGAGCAACACTTCGTCGGCCGCGATGCCGATCGGACTGGTGTGATTGAGCGCCCCCGCCATCCCGACGCGGTTCGAGTAACACCCGGTCATCAGCGCCGCACGCGAGGCCGTGCAGACCGGTTGAGCCACGTAGAAGCTCGTGAACCGCGTCCCCTCGCTCGCCATGCGATCAAGCTGCGGCGTAACGAAACCCTTCGCTCCGTAGCAGCCGACATCTCCGTAACCAAGATCGTCCGCAAACAAGATCACAATGTTGGGTCGCTCCACGGCGAGCGGCAGGTCGTTCGCGTGAACCAATCGATTGGCCAGCAAGACCGCCGCGATGACCCGCAGGCTACTAAACACCGCGAGGCCCAAAGTGCGGCATTTGCCCATAGTGGGTCTTGGTGCGCCGGGTGGCGTCAGCCTAATGGAACTGACTTTGACGTTCTCTGAGGTAGCGGAACGGCGGAAGCAGTCCGGTTTCGTTGAGTGTTTCTGCATTTCACCAGACGGCTCGCGCCGTTCCGCTACCTTAAAGTAAGTGCCATTGGGCGTCAGCCCCCGGACTTGGTACTCATGAAGTCCGGGGGCTGACGCCACCCGGCTCACTAAAAAAGTCTCATTACCAACCGCGAGACGTATCCGACCGTTCATGAAGAGCGCTTTCGTAACAGAGACAACCCGCGTTCGAGTTCAAAACGTACCCCTGCGTGTGGTACAGCAACTCTTACCGCGCGCGCAGCACATTCAACACATGCAGAAGTCGCTGACGCAGATGAATCTCAAGCTGGACAGCGTGCTGTCGGACATTACGGGGATGCTGATCATCGCCGCGATCCTGAACGGCGAACGCCACCCGCTGAAGCTGACGGCACTGCGGAACGAGCGTTGTCACCACGACGAGGCGACGATCGCCAAGGCGCTGGTCGGCACGTGGCGGGTCGAGCACCTCTTCACGCTGAAGCAGTCGCGCGAGCAGTACCGGATGATGCCGCGTCTGGTCGCGGAGTGCGACGCGCGGATCGAAGAGCACCTGCAATCGCTCGCCGACCGCCCCGCCCCGCCGACCGATCATGACCTGCCTCCCGCACGCAAGAAGCCGCACCGCAAAGGCCGCGTCGCGTTCGACGCCCAACCGGTGCTCGAACACAAGGCGGGCGTCGATCTCAAGCGGATCGATGGCATCGACACCAACACGGCGCTGACGGTCCTGGGTGAGATCGGTCTGGACATGTCCCGCTGGCCCACGGAAAAACACTTCGCCAGTTGGCTGGCCCTCTGTCTTTCATCAAGCAAAGACAGCCCGGACAACCGCGAATCGGCCGGTCGCCGCCAGAGCGGTCGCACCCGCGCCGCCACCGCCCTGCACATGGCGGCTCAAGGACGGCATCGCTCCCAAACCGCACTCGGTGCCCCCAAAGCCATCACCGCCACCGCCCGCAAACTGGCCCTGATGATCGACCGCGCCCTCAAACACGGCCTCCAGTACGTCGATCCCGGACAAGACTGGTACGAACGCCAATACCAAGATCGACTCCTCAAATCCCTGACCAGAAGAGCACTCAAACTCGGCTTCCAACTCACACCAACACCACCCACCCCAACCTGATGTTCCTCAGGAGCGGCGGAGAGCATCGCGTCGCGAGTCAGCCTGTCGCTGCTCGCGAAATACGTCGCCGACAATCGAGTTCTACGAACTCGGCTCTGTCTCGATGCGGCTCCCTGGCAGTGGGAGATGCTCATGCCACCGACCGCCGACTTGGTTGCCGCTGAACTTTGGGCCGGAGTCCGTCGCCAGGTTGACGGGAGCTTATCGAGTGACGAAATGATCGCCGCCAGCCATCGCACGTCGATCGCCGCCGCGTTGTTGCTGACGCTGCCAGATCCGGGAGAGACCGGCGAACTTTGGGCGCTGCTGAAACGCTCGCCCACGCCCGACGCTCGCCACCAACTCGTTCACAACCTGCACGCATTGAACGTCCCGCCGACCTGAACCTGATGGGCCATTACGCGTGGTTCAAAGGCAACAGGCCATTCGATGAAAATACCGGACGACTTCAAGGGCACACTCAGCCGTGCGGCCTCAAGCTCCCCAACGATTGGGGCTTGTTCGACCTGTACGGCAACGTTTCGGAATGGTGCGACGATGTCGGCGAATTCCATTCCAACGAACGTGCCCTCGGCGGCTACGCCCTCAGTGCCTCAGCCGCAACCCTCGCCGCCAACAAGGGCGGCAGCTACGTCCCCACCGTGGTCTTCGATTCCATCGGCTTCCGCGTCGTCCGAACGCTGAAGGTCCGGTGAGTGGGGGCGAGCGTTTGGCCGAGGTCCATCTCAACGAGCAATTCTAGGAGCCGTCTCATGTCGCTGGACCGATTTACTGAGCGAGTCACATCGAGTGAGGAACTCACCACGTTCGTCGGTACGCCGTCAGCGATCGCGATCAAGAAAGAATTGACGAGGCTCGATGAACACATGCGGCGGTTCATCGCCCACGCACCGTTCGTCGTGTTGAGTACGCACGGTCTCGACGGGCGGTGCGATGCCTCGCCCCGAGGAGACGCGCCGGGGTTCGTGTCTGTCGTCGATGACCGGACGCTGCTGATTCCCGACCGGCCGGGCAATCGGCGAGTTGATCGCTTCCGCAACATTGTCGAGACCGGTCGCGTCGGGTTGCTGTTCCTGGTGCCGGGCATGGGCGAGACGCTGCGCATCAACGGGCGAGCGATCCTCATTCGAGACGAAGCCTGGCTGAGGCCGCTCAGTGCGGAGGGCAAACAACCACGGTTCGCGGTCGCCGTTGAGATCGAAGAGTGCTACCTCCAATGTGCGAAGGCTCTCATCCGATCGAAGCAGTGGGAACCACACGCCCGCCCGCCCTTGCAGAGTCTCCCTTGCGCCGCCGAGATGCTCAGCGACCAAGTCCAACTCCCTGAGTTCGATGCCGCCAAGATGCAGGCGTTGCTGGACGGGGCCTACGCGAACAACTTGTATTGAGGCGGGCGGCTCGCTGGTCTGGCTTAGGGCATCCCAGTTGGGGCGGAAAGATTAAAGAGCGCAACTTCAAAACGGACGCGTGAGGGCTAGTCGAAGTCCGTGCCCGCGCGGTGACACGACGAATGCTGCTCATCGTCGTACGGTCTCAATCTGGGTCCGCGAGTTCGTTCTTGACCGCGATGATGGCCTCGCGCTGGGCGAAGAATCCGTCGATGGCCTTCGGATCAAAATGCGAACCACGTTCGTGTTCCATGATCTCGAAGCACACCTCCACCGCGATCGCCGGTTTGTAGGGGCGTCGGCTGCTGAGGGCGTCGAAGACATCGGCCACGGCGGTGATCCGTCCTTCTAGTGGGATGTCTTCTCCCGCCAAGCCCGCGGGGTAACCAGAGCCATCCCATTTTTCGTGATGCGTCAGCGCGATGCGTGAGGCCATCGACAGGAGCGGCGACTTCGGCACGTCCAGAATACGTGAACCAATCTGAACGTGTTGCAGCACGCGATCCGCTTCGAGATCGGACCTCGGTTCGAGGATTCTTTTGCCAACGGCGGCGTGTTTCTGCACGCGCTCGTATTCGTCGGGAGTCAATCGGCTCGGCTTCATCAGGACTTCATCCGGGATGCCGATCTTGCCGATGTCGTGCAACTGCGCCGCTTGTGCCAGATCGCGACAGAAGCTGGCATCCAGACCCATGCTACGGGCGATGATCCCCGCGTACCGACCGACCCGCTCCACATGCCGTCCCATGTGATCGTCTCGGTATTCGACAGCCCGCGACAGGCAATGCAGGACCTCCAATCGCGAGGCTTCGAGATCGGCCGTCCTTGCGTGGACCGCTTCCTCCAGCGTTTTTGCGTAGTCGCGCATCTGGTCCTGATACCGCTTGATCGTTAGGGCGTTCCGGATGCGTGGAGCCAGTTCAAACGGGTCGAGTGGCTTCGTCAAGAAGTCGGATGCCCCCGCATTGAGGGCCGCCAACCGAGTCTCTCGATCGGTGGCCGCGGACAGGATCAACACGGGTATCTGGGCCAATTCGCTGTGGCTGCGAATCCACTGCAGCAGGTCGAGGCCACTGACGACAGGCGTCATCAGGTCAAGCACGATCAGATCGGGACGATCTTCGAGAATCGCGTCCATCGCGAGGATCGGATCGGTCACGCCGCGCGTCTTCGCGTACCCCAACTCACGCAGGTATTTCTGACAGACCCGCACGTTAAGCGGTTCATCATCGACGACCAGAATCTTAGCGGTCGAAACCGGGGCTGTGCTTGGAACCAACGGCTTCACAATTCCAACCGACGGCAACGCGACGGGCCGCAGCATCGCGGTCAGCTGCGGCATCGCGGTCAGCCGTGGTCGCGGTGATGATCGTGGCGGGCCGATAAACGGCTCCTCAGCCCGAAAACGACTTTGAATCTCATCCAGCAACGAAGAGATGTTTTCTGTGGCGACGAGGGCGGATCTCATGAGCGGCTTTCAGAGAACGGGCGGATCGACCGGCAGTTTTTCTGGGAGCGGCGAGGTCCCAATTTTGGAGCGAGATATCGGCGGCATCCGGTTCGGACGCATTCGGTTTAGAAGCACAAAGTTTCGATTGGAAGGTAGGTCGCAAATGCGAATGGTCTTGATCCGCCGTATCTCGTCGATCAAACAACGCCAACTCGTGTGATCCCGTCAACGATCTGAGCGGTCCTGTTGTGTGCGTCGATGATTCCGGCGTTGTCGGTTGCGACGACTGTCGGTCCTTGTGAGAGTGGTCGCTCCCCAGTCGTGTCGCCCTTAACAGCCTGTTGAAAAAGGGCCGTAGGGGTGAGACCAGCGGCGCTTCGCCGCGCCGGCCCACCATCAAACACAGAGACTTTCCTTGGTGGGCTGGCGCTCGAAGCGAGCTGGTCCCACCCTACAGCTGATTCTCAACCGGCCCTTAGCCCGGAGGATTCGTGGTGAATCATCCGGGTTCGTCCACTTGAAAGAGGCTCGCCATGCAGATTCGCCCGCGTCTGATGATTGTTCTCAGTTTGTGGTTGTTCACCACGACATCGCTCTGTGCGCAGGAGTCCGGGCCGGACTGGATCAAGGTCACGGCCGATGCCGGTTGGAGGGCGCGAGACTCCAGTGGCGAGCTGGTCTTTCAGGACAAGCTGTGGCTGTTCGGCGGCTGGTTCGATTCGTTCCAGTCTCCGCCGCGCGACGTGTGGAGTTCCGCCGATGGCAAGGCGTGGGCGCTCGTCGAACAGGAGGCTCCGTGGAAGTACAGCGATCTGCCGATGACACTGACGTTCAAAGGCAAGATGTGGTTCATGGGAGGCTGGACGAACGGTCGCTTGGCCGGTCACGGCGCGACGAACGAAGTCTGGTCTTCGGCCGACGGCAAACAGTGGTCGCTCGAATCGAAGGCGGGTTGGAGTCCGCGCATCGCGGCGGCGGTCGTCGAATTCAAGGGCCGCATGTGGATGCTTGGCGGGACCGAGAACTACTACTTCGGTGACAAGACCAGTTTGAAGAACGATGTCTGGTCGTCGGCCGATGGCAAGACGTGGGAACTGGCCACGGCCGACGGCGGCTGGTCGCCGCGCGCGTACCATCAGGCGGCGGTCTTGAACGACAAGCTGTACGTCTTCGGCGGTGGCAACTATGTCCCCGAGTATCACGCGATGAACGATGTCTGGTCTTCGAGCGATGGCAAGACGTGGGAACGCGTCACCGAACACGCGGGCTGGTCTCCGCGACTGTGGTTCTCGTCCGTCGTCTATCGCGACCAGATGTGGGTCTTGGGAGGTTGGTCGAACGGGCCGTCGAAAAACTGGGGTGATGTCTGGCATTCGCGCGACGGCAAGGACTGGCAGCAGCTCAAGTCGAACGTCATCTGGAAGGAGCGTCACGAACACTCGGCCTACGTATTCCAAGACAAAATCTGGGTGGCGGGCGGACACGCTCAACCCCTCAGCAACGAGGTCTGGTCGCTGGAGTTGCCGAAGCAATTCGGAAAGTAAGGATCGGTGCATCAAGAGCTGTCGTGATTTGTCGGCTCACCAACATTCCGACAGCAATTGATTCGCCAGTCCTTAGAACACCAACCCAAAGCGTGAGCGAGGACGCGGGCTTCAGATCGCCGTCCGGTGCCGGACCTCTCCGTTCCCCATCTTTCGAGTTGTGATTTGTGGCCTCTCAGATCGGGCAGTACGATCCCGCCGCGCCTGAAGAACGAGAATCGTTGATAGCGGGAGAGAGAGATGCCGAGACCGTTTCGCGTGGGGATGACTCGCGATTTTTTGAAGCCGGATGGATCGTTGGGGTTCGGCGATATCGGGCTGGAGGTTCTCGCACAGAACACGCGGATCGAGCGTGAGTTTCTCCCGGACTGCGGCTCCGAGTTGACGGCGGAAGTCGCGAATCAGTTCGACGCGCTGCTTGTGCTGGCTCCGCGCGTGACGGCCATGACGTTGGAGGGTTGCGATCGGTTGTCACTCGTAGCGCGATTTGGTGTGGGCTACGACAACGTCGATGTTCCCGCGTGTACTCGCAACAACGTGATGCTGACGATCACGCCAACGGGTGTGCGTCGTCCGGTAGCTGTCTCCGCACTGACGTTGATGCTCGCTCTGTCGCACAAGCTGCTCGCCAAAGACCGGCTGACACGCGAGGGGCGCTGGGGCGAGAAGCTGAACGAAATGGGTGTCGGCCTGACCGGTCGCACGCTGGGGTTGATCGGGCTGGGCAACATCGGTCGCGACATTCTGCGCGTCGTCGCTCCGCTGGAGATGCGGCACGTCGCATATGACCCGTTCGTTTCGCAGGCCGATGCGCAGGGAAGTGGCGTCGAATTGCTGAGTCTCGACGAACTGCTCGAACAGTCCGACTTCGTTTGTATTTGCTGTTCGCTCACAGCCGACACGCACCATCTGTTGAACGCCGAGCGCCTCGGTCGCATGCAGCCGTCCTCGTTTCTGATCAACGTGGCGCGAGGACCAATCATCGATCAACAAGCCCTGACAACGGTCTTGCGCGAACGACGCATTGCCGGCGCGGCGCTGGATGTTTTTGAGCAGGAGCCGATCGCCGTAAACGACCCGCTCCTCGGCTTTGACAACGTGATCCTGTCACCGCATGCGATCTGCTGGACTGACGAGCTGTTTCGAGGGATCGGGCAAGAGGCGTGTCGCGGCATCCTCGATGTCGCGGCGGGACGGTCGCCGCAGAGTGTCGTCAACCGCGAAGTTCTCTCGCAACCGGGTCTCATCCAGAAGTTGGCGGCGCTCGTGTGAGACCACTGGTTCTGGGGGCGGGCGTTCAAATTTCAAAATTGGCCGGGAAGGTGGACCGAGAATGGGATGCCGTGTGATCGGCCAATTTTTAAAGGCTCAACTGGCGTTGCGGGGAGGAATTCGAGGAGTGCTTTTCCGCGTTTTCGGGCGTTGTGAACGAACTGAAAGAAGCTGACGTAGAGCGGTAGTTTTTTTGCGAAAGGCCTCGGTGAGGTCGGAGCCAGGATCGCAGCAGCGACCAGCAACCGTCCATGGTGTTGACGTGAACTGCGTGGAAGCCGTCGCCGTCTTCATCGGGAACGTATTCCTTCCTTCCGTCCGTGGTTGACCGTGCGGTGCTGGTCGCCCAGTCCGTTGGAGTATCTCATGTCACCGTGTCACATCGTCGTTGTCGGTTCGATCAACATGGATCTCGTCGCGCGGATGGCGCGGTTGCCGAGGCCGGGCGAGACGGTTCACGGCCAGAGCTTTCAGACAATCCCTGGCGGCAAAGGGGCAAATCAAGCGGTGGCGGTCGCTCGGTTGGGCGTGCGCGTGACGTTGATCGGTCGCGTGGGAGAGGACTCGTTTGGTGAGGCGTTGCTGCGGTCGCTGGCGGGTCACGGTGTTGTCACCGAGCAGGTCCTCGTGACACCGGAATGTTCGAGCGGCGTGGCGTTGATTGGCGTCGATGAGGCCGGAGCCAACTCGATCACGGTTGTGGCGGGTGCCAATGGCCGGTTGACCGTGCAGGACATTGAGTCGCGGGCGGAGATCATTCAGGCAGCCGACGCACTGATCGTGCAATTGGAAACGCCGCTCGACACCGTGGCGGCAGCGCTGCGGATTGCCAAGGACGCGGGTGTGCGCACGATTCTCGATCCGGCTCCCGCACCGTCTTCGCCGCTGCCGCCCGAAGTGATGGCCGTCGATGTCATCAGCCCGAATCAAACGGAAGCTGAGCTGCTGACGGGGATCGTGGTCGATGATCTCGCCTCGGCGGAACGAGCCGCGCGGCGACTGCGAGAACTCGGTGCGCGGGAGGTCGCGTTAAAGCTGGGACACAGGGGCGCGATGCTGTGCGATGCGGAGGGTCGAGTCGAACATGTCCCCGCGATGGCGGTCGATGTCGTCGATACGACTGCGGCGGGCGATGCCTTCACGGCGGCTCTCACCGTAGCCTTGGTCGAAGGTTGCTCGTTGTCTGATGCCGTGCGGTTTGGCAGCGCGGCCGGAACGCTCGCGTGCCTCACGCTGGGGGCACAGACGGCGATGCCGTCGCGGGCGGAGTTGGACCAGTTTCTCGGTCGTTGAGTTGTAGGGCGGCTGGTTCACCGCGCTCGGCCGTCCGTCGCTTGGTGTATCGCTGCAACAACAACGTTCGCAGCACCGTCCCTCGTACCGTGATCGGATAGCTGGCGATCAGCTCGGCAGGTGCAAAGCGGGAGGTGAGCTTGTCGGGGAGCGTCTGTTCGGTGACGACGTAGGCGCGGTCTGCTTCGTCGAGATGCCGCGGCTGTTGTGTGAAGTGGCTCGGTCGAGTCAGCCCGTCGATCTGTCGGGCATCCACGCCGTGGAACCGCAACTGTGCGGTGAGTTGGTAAGTCGGAGCATAGACCGGCAAGTCCTCGCCTCGTTCGCGAATCGTCTCGGCCGCTTGTCGCACGGCGGCAGTGCGTGCGACTTGGCGCGAGATGCGATCCCCGTTGATCGGAATGATCGGGAGCGGGTGGACGAAGTGGAGCGCGAGACCGATCACACAGACGATCGGCGGAATGAACGACGACGCGACAGATCGCCGCCAGAAACGCGATTTTCTCACGATCGAATACCACGTCGCCGCCAAAGGCCAAAAGGCGATGAAGCTTACCAGTGCCCAGTTCCCTTCCAGCGGTGAGCGAGTCGCCTTGTAGAGAAAGAACGCCCACGGCAGGGCGTACATGCAGCAGCAGACTCGCAGCAGTGGGACTCGCGCCAACCGGCGGAAGTTTCTCAGCACCCACGGAAACAAGAAGAACGGCAACGTCCCGAACAACAGCATCTGAACGCCAATGAACTCGGCGAACGGCTTCAGGCCAGACTGTGTTCGGCCCATCGAGTGCTGCCACTGAAACAGCAACGGAACGAAGTCGTGCTGAATGTTGTGGATGAGAATCGGCGACGCGACGACGAACGCGACGACTCCATGAAAGACGTAGCCGGGAAGCCAATCTCGCCAGCGACGGCTGAGAAAGAGAAAACTGGCGAACCCGGCCGGGACCGCCAGCGCCATCGTGTACTTCGAGAGTACACCCGCTCCCAAGAGGGTTCCGCCCAACAGCCACAGCGGCCATGAGATCGTGGGGGAACCGAGTGAGTTGCGCGAAGTCGTGCCTGCGTGTGTCCGTGCCAAGCGGCGATGAACCTCAACCAACCACCAGACGTAAGCGGTCCAGAACATCATCAACGGCGCGTCGGGAGTGATGAGGCCCGATCCCAACGTGAAGAGCGGAGTACACGCGATCCACGGCAGCAGCGCTTGCGATCGTGATAGCCGCGCGATCGCGAACAGGACGAAGGCATTGGCCAGACACGCGGGGACTCGCAGACCGAAGGGCGTGTCACCGAAGAGTGTCGTCGAGACTCGGATGAGACACGCGGTCATCGGCGGATGGTCGAAGTAGCTGAACTGAAGCGGCTTCGCCCAGCACCAGTAATAGACTTCGTCGTCCGCCAGCGGCAGCACCGCGGTGAGAATCAACGATGACGCCACGAGCAAACCCAACAGAGTCCATTCACGGCGATCTCTCATGCGTCTCACTTCAATGCGAATCGACTCTTCGTCCACTTCCTCATGAAGTTAGACGGGGGTGTAGTCGATCGCTTCGCCGCGACGCAATTGCCGAGAGGCAAAGACAAGGCGAATTCTTGCTGATCCGATCAGTCGAGGCACGCTCACGTCGCGCCGACCAGTTGCTGCGCGTGACTCTGATTCCAATGAGCCGCCTCGGAATGGAGATAGTCGTCGAGCGCTTCGGCCGCTTTGTCGGGGGCGAGCAGGCCGAGTCGAATGATGGCTCCCGCCAATTGTTTGGGGTTCTCTTGTTGGAGCGAGAGGAGATGGATGAGTTGGTTTTCGGTGAGCCATCCGAGTCGAACGGCGGCCACGCCGAACCGGTCGCCGGTCTGCTCTTGGTTCTTGACGATGTGCATCACTTGATCGGCGTCGAGATATCCGCATTGCAGGGCGATGTCGCCGACGCGCACGGGTTCTCCCCGGCAGTCCAGCAATGCTTTTGAGACAGAGGGAACATCGAGCAGTCGTTGTGAGACCAACCAACGGCTGAACCGGTGTTGCAGCACTTGTTGCAGCAATGCCCGTTCGCGTTCATCGACAAGTGACTTCACGATTGCGCGATTACGGCCGGAACGCTTCGACTCGTACAAACATTCGTCGGCATTCGCGATCAGGCGGACTCCCAAGTCTCGCTCGTTGCGGCCGGGAACGGCCAAGACGGCACCGAGGCTAACGGTCACGGGAACTCGCACGTCGCCGAACAGGAAGACTTCCGATTCCACGCGCGATCGAATCCGTTCGCACCGTCGCTCCAGACCTTTTTCGGTGGGCTGACTGACCAGGACGACGAACTCTTCGCCTCCATAACGAGCCAGCACGTCAGACTTTCGAGTGGTGGACGCGAATAGTCGCGCGATCCGCTTCAGCACGTAGTCGCCAAACGGATGCCCATACGTGTCGTTGACCTGCTTGAAGTGATCGACATCGGCGAAGATGACTCCGATCGGCGAAGCACACTTTTGGCTGCGCTTCGTTTCGGTTTCGAGCATCTCGTCGAAGAAATGTCGGTTGTAAATCTCGGTGAGCGGGTCGTGCAGCGCCTGCTTCTGAAGTTGGCGGTTTTCAGATTCGAGGTCGCGAGTCCCCTTTTCGGCGGCCTGCTGGCGCACTTTCGCTTGGACCGAGGCAACGTGCGATCGCAACGTCAGCTTCACGAGTTGGTCGTTTGCTTGAGCGGTCAAGGCCGACGGGGCTGGGGTCGTCTCCAATTGGCAGAGCGAGTCCTGTCGCCAAGCCCGCAGTTCGGTCTCAGCCACGAACTCCTGCGTCTCGTTCTCCGACCAATGGAAGAGGACGTTCGCGAAGTGGTGCAATCGCTCGAAAAAAGGTTCGCGCCGCGTCGCACAAATTAAGTCGCCAGCGCGCGAGGCCAGTGCCATCGCTGCCTGCAATTGAAAATTGAAACCACCTTTTCTCGCGAGCAGCCATTCGGGTGCAACGTGATGCCACCGGATGGCCTCGACGATTTCGGCGGGTAGCTTCCAACGTTCCATCAACCGCGAACCGACATCGGCATGGTGCAACCCCAGTGCGGCCAATTCGAGTTGTTCGAGCGGCACTTCTTCATTCGCCGCCGCTTCGAGCACCGGACGGTACTCGGTTGGGAAAGCCGTCAGCAGCGCCAAGCGTCCCACGTCGAGCAGCAGTCCGCACAGCGAGTATTGATCGACACACTCGGCAGACATTTTTTCGGCAATGACCGTCGCGGCCGCACTCTGCACGAGCGACCGTTGCCAGTAGTTGCGGTAGTGGGTCAAACCGGCGGGTTCGTCTGCGTCAGCTTCGACAAGGCTGAAATTGAGTGCCAGGGCGCTGGTCACCGTCGCACCCAAAATCGACGCGGCTTGCTCGACACTGGAAACATCGTGACGGACGCCGAAATAGGTGGTGTTTGCCGCACGGACGATCCGCGCCGACATCGCGGGATCGGTCAGAACCGCCTGCACGATCTCACGCTGCTCGACGACCGCTTCCTGCGACAGCTCCAACAATCGCACGGCGACTGTCGGCAGCGACGGCAACTGGGTCATGGACCAGATTTTCGTCGGGTTAATCATCGGGCGTAAAACCTCAACAGCCACAGGGCCACCGTGCCTTGGAACAAACATCTCCTCCGAGTGCGCGAGATCAGCGATCGCGACGTGTCACGCCGCGATCGGACTGCCTCGCGTCTTGGAAGAGTTTCACAGCAAGGCTAGGTCACGAAGCCCGCACAGGTGATGCAATTCCCAAACGGGGACGCTTTGTGACACGGCGTTCGCCAATCAGGGTGCCGATGCTAACGGTGAAAGCGCATCGCGGGGTCGAGACTATCGCAACGGTCGTATCGACGAAGCCGGTCAGTGAGGGCTGGCACTTCAGCTCGCGCGACGACGGCTTGAAATGTGTGTCCGGACTTGGGCGTCCAGACGACAAGCCGAAACTTCAGTCGTTCGGGTTGTTGACCTGGCGCAGATACGCCGCGACATCGGCTTGCAGCGAAGTGAGTCGCATCCAGCTCGACCAATTGGCGCGAATCAATCGGCCGTGGTTCGAGTGCAGCTCTTCGGTCGCTTCCCGAACCACGGTTCCCAGCCGTTCGTGGATGTACGCAAGGACATCCGAAATTTGAACCCGCTCCAATCCGGAGAGGCTCGCGGGGACATCGGGTAGCCCGCGCGGAAACAACTCGCTCGGTTCGGTCCCCATCCCCGATTCGGGCTGCTCGACAAACTCGAAGTCCGATAGTCCCGAGCCGTCCGGGGAACCGTGACCCGGATCGTAAGCCGTCCGCATGGGAACGCTCTCGGCGATGTAATCCGTGATCGGCTCTTCGTCAGTATCCTGCGAGCTGAAGAGCAGCACGCAGCGACCGACCGCGATGACATCGCCCTGCTGCAAGACACGCATCTGAATCGGATGGCCGTTGACGCGCGTGCCGTTGGTGCTGTCGAGGTCGGTCAGAATGACACGTCCCGAATGGTCCTGGAGCTTGGCGTGGAAGCGACTAATCCGGTCGTCGTTGAGTTGGATCGTGTTGTCTTCTTCACGACCGATGGAGACGGGCAGTGCCTCACGAGAATAGACGAGACCTCGCTCCATCCCCTCCAAAACCCGAATGGTCACGAGCGTCATTGACGCCTTCCCAAGACTGCAAGAGTACAAACGAAGCAGAGTTTCTTGGTTCGCTTCTGCCTAAGACGAACGTCAATCTTGTAACACCGTCTTTTGACGAGCGTCAACCACAGAGTAGCCGGTGCGTCAATTCTTGGTCGTGGTAAACGGACTCGACAGCGCAGGCCACCGAACGGAAGAGGTCGTGCCGGGTGACCGGTTTGCGCAGCACGGTGAAGACCTCGGCCTGCTCGGCATCTTCACGCAGAGCCTCCGTGTAGTCGGCCGTCATCAGGATGCAGGGGGCGATGACATGGAGCGTCTTCAACTGCTTGAACGCTTCCAATCCGGTGAGTCGATCCATGTGCATGTCGAACAGGGCGAGATGGACTTCCTCGCGCGCGGCCAAATCCATCGCCTCTTCTCCGGACGACGCTTCGATCAACCGGAAGAAGGGCGAGAAAATCTCGCACAACGCACGACGGAAGGCGTCGTCATCGTCGGCCACCAGAATTTGGTATGTGTGCTCGGTCATCGTCGTCGCTCCGCACTTCCTCATCGTTTCGATTCACGGCTGCTTGTTACCATCAGCGAAGGGGTTTCTGGCAACATCCTTCGCTCGCGCTTCAGGCTTTGGGAGGAGCGGGTTATCAGAATCGGGATTGAAGGTCAATTCGGCGGGCTTCCCCGTCAGGGCCATCGTCTTATTGGGTCTGCGAAAGCTATAGGGTGGGACCAGCGGCGCTTCGCCGCGCCGGCCCACCGTGATTTCTCGATGCTACTTGAGGGTGGGCCGGCGCTCGAAGCGAGCTGGTTCCACCCGACCTTGAAAACGGCGATGGACCGACTTCCCCGTGTTTGACTGCAATTGCCGCAAGGTTGATCTTCTCTTACAACCCGCCGCCGCTGGGATGCGGCTCGGATTCGCCACGAGGTCAAAAGCGTGGTGGGATGATGCCAACGTTATTCAGGGATGAACACGAAATGACTGCGTTTGGGCGACATCCGCTGGTCCGTCACCAGCTTCTGCTCGGTTTGATCGCGGCTTTCGTGTTCTTCACCAATCTCGGCGGATACGCCTTGTTTGATGAGGACGAGCCGAAAAATGCCGTCTGCGGGCGGGAGATGTTTGAGCGAGGCGATTGGATCGTCCCGACATTCAACGGACAGCTTCGCACCGACAAACCGATCCTCATTTACTGGCTGATGCAGGTTTCGTTTCGGCTGTTCGGTGTGTCCGAGTTTGGCGCGCGGTTCGGATCGGCGCTGCTCGCGGTCGGAACGACGCTGTTGACTTACCACTTGGGTCGCAAGCTTTTCTCGTCCGATGTCGGACTGCTGGCGGGAGTGATTGTCTGCACGTCGCTGATGTTTTCGGCGATTGGACGCTCGGTGACACCCGACTCGGTCCTCATCTTCTGTCTGACACTCGCGTTCACGAGTTACGTTTGGGCGGTGGCGGCGCGGCGCGGCGGGCACTTCAGCGGTGGGATGTCGGGCAATGGAAGCCCCGTCACGACGACCCCTTGGACCGAGTTACTGCCCGCAACGTGGCAGTCTTCGCTCCCGATGTACCTCGCGATGAGCTGCGCGATTCTGGCAAAAGGTCCGATCGGAGTGCTGTTGCCCTGCACAATCATCGGCCTGTTGTTGTTGGTCACTCGACGCCGCAATGAACTCGATGCGGGAACGCTCACCGTCCCGAGCGGCCCGTGGTGGAGGCGAAGCATCGCCACGGTCTGGCAGGTGATGCGGCCATCGCGAGTGCTCACGACGAGTCTCGCGATGCGAGTCCTGTTGGGAGCGGCCGTCGTGTTGGTTGTCGCTCTGCCGTGGTACGTCATCGTAGGGATCAAAACTGACGGTGCGTGGCTGCGTGGATTTCTGGGCGATCACAATGTCGGCCGGTTTCTCGGTCCGAAAGAGAATCACAGCGGCCCCGTTTTTTACTACGTGATCGCGCTGTTGATGGGCTGCTTCCCGTGGTCAGTCTTTCTGCCGGTCGCCGTCTGGCAATTGAACAAGCGTCTGATGCAGGGCGATGCGTGGAGCGACAGTGATCGTTTCGTCGCCTGCTGGGCGGGCGTCTGGTTTGTCTTCTTCTCGCTCGCCAGCACGAAGCTCCCGAACTATGTCCTGCCGATGTATCCGGCGCTGGCATTGATCTCCGCGCGGTATTTGCACGGCTGGCAACTCGCCCCAGTGGCACTGGGAACGGTGACGTTCCGCAATTGTTGTCGAGTGCTGGCGGTGGTCGGAGTCGTGTTGATGATCGCTGCGCCGATTGCCGCATCACTGCTGTTGCCGGGCGACGAGTGGCTCTTCCTGATTGGAGCGATTCCGCTCCTTGGTGCCTCACTGGCCTACGTGGCCGCACAGCGCGAACAGCGTCCGCGTGCGATCCGCATCCTCGCGGTCAGCGCCGTGTCGTTCGTGATCCTGCTGGTCGCGATTGCCCCGAGTCGCATCGGCCTGCATCAAGACTCGCCCAAGCTGGCGGAAGCCGCTCGCTACGCTGCGGGTTCGACCGACATCAAGCTGGCGACGTTCAATTACTTCTCGCCCAACTTAGTCTTCTACGCCGGGCAGCCCATTCAACGGCTGCGGCAAGCGGACGAGATCGCCCTCTTTTTCGAGCAGCATCCGCATGGCTTCCTTGTCACCCGGTCAGACAAATTGAGTCGGCTGACCGAAGCGTTGGCGAAGACTCCGCTGGAGGAAGTAACGCGCCACCGCAGCTTCCTCCGCAACCATGATCTCGTGCTGCTCGGCCGCCCGGTGGACATTGCGGCACGGGGCGACTCGGCCACCCGGTGAACCAGTCCGGGCATGATTCAAACGGGAGCGGCTTTGGGTATCAATTGCCTTGTCCTGTCCCCTCGCCCCGGCTTTGCGGGGAGAGGGGACAGGGTGAGGGGTCTTCTCTTGGCTGTGACCTCGATTTGTACACGGCCCAAGTACGCTCTCATCAGACCCGTTGCAGCACATAGACCACATCTTCCGTGTCGGCGGTGATGTCGATGGGCGATTCGATGTCGTACCGGAAGTCGTACATGTTGAGCAGCCGCAGTCGTGGCTCCTTCACCAACAAGTCGAACATCTGCAACGCCGAGTACATCCGGAAGGCAGTTTCATCCGTGATGCGGAACTGCTTGGTTGGCGTGTACACGTCGTAGGTCACCCCGATCCGCTCGATTCGCTTCTTGGGATCGGTTCCCATCGACCAGAGGTTCGAGACGACCGACAGGTGCCCGCGCGTGGCCGACCACGATTCGGCCGTACATTTCTGCGGATTGATCGGCGTGAGATGCAGCCCGAGAAAATAGAGGCCGCCTTTGTTGAGCGACTCGGCGACGCAGTGCAGATGTGCTTCGGCCAATTTCTCAGTGGGGAGGTGCCGGAACGTGTTGATCATGTTGAAGGCCGCATCGACCTTCTTCTTCACCGTGAAGTCGGCCATGTCCCCGACGAAGGCCGTCGCCGGATAGCCGTGTCGGACGAGCCGCTCGTTGCAGTAGTCGATGGCCTTCTCGTTAAGGTCATTCCCCGCGACTTCAAACCCCGCCTTGGCGAACTGAATCATCAGCCGCCCCGTTCCACAGGCCGGTTCAAACAGCCGCTTGATCGGCCGCTTCGCATACATCTCAAAGCCCGCTTTGAGAAACTTGAACTCGGCCGCCCAGTCTGATCCGAAAATCAGGTCGTAGTACTTGGGGTAGTCGTAAAGATGTCCGGCGATCGTTTCCATAAGGCTCTTCGTTTGAGAGGAGAAGGGGACGTGTGAGTCGAAAGTGGGTGTCGAGGTGAACCACACCAACCCGAAGCGTGAGCGAGGCCGGGCGGTTGGAGGATGAACTACCGCCCGGCCTCGCTCACGCTTCGGGTTGGTGTGGCTTGTGAACAGCTTGGCTCGATTGCACGAGCGTCTGAAGCGAGACGAAGCCGTCTGTTGTAGGAGAGCCTTGCCTCGATGAGCGACTCCCCGTTGAGTTGTTTTGTGTCGCATTGCTTGGGCAGGACGAGCATCCGCCTGAGCCGCAGCCGGGTGAAGGTGACTCGCGGAACAGTCGCATCACGCGACGAACGATCACCCACGCCGCCAAGGCGACGAACGGAATCACCGCCGCGAGTTGCCAGTCGAATGAGTTCACGTAGTCCTTCCCATTCAGCCCTTCTCGGACCATTTCCAGTTGGTGACACCCGCCAGGTTGCGGATGCACTCGGTCGGCCAGCCGCCTTGTGACAGAGTCACGATCGTCTCGGCGCACATTGTAAGCGTGTCGCGGTGTGATTCGTGATCGAGTCCCGCCACATGGCCGCTCATCAGGACGTTGCTCATCGTCAGCAGAGGGCTTGTGGACGGCAGCGGTTCGACCTCGAATACGTCCAAGCCTGCTCCACGCAGATGCCCCGACTGCAATGCGGCAATCAAAGCGTTCTCATCAATCAGCAGCCCACGCGCCGTGTTGATGATGACCGAGCCGGGCTTCATCTTGGCAAAGGTGGTGGCGTTCATGATGTGCTTCGTTTCGGGACCGACTGGCAGGTGCAGCGACACATAGTCTGAACGACTGAGTAGTTGGTCGAGGCTCAGCAATTCCAGCCCCCACTTTTCGACAAACTCTCGATTTGGAAACGGCTCATACGCGACGACTTTCATCCCCAAGCCGACAGCCCGCGTCGCGACGGCCTGACCGATGCGTCCCAACCCAACCAGCCCCAGCGTCGTTCCCAAAATTCGGGGCGTGGCTTCTCGCGTCCACGCACACTTCCGGACCTGCTGGTCCTGCTTCGGGAAGCCTCGGCCGATCCCGAACATCAACGCGATGGTGTGTTCCGCGACCGCGTGGTGGTTCACGCCGGGAGTCGTCGCGACGATGACTCGACGACGATCGGTAGCGGCCATGTCGATCGCGTCGAAGCCGACTCCCGTGCGAGACAACACACGCAGCTTGGGACATTCCGCCAGCACGTTATCCGGCCACGGTTCCGACCCCGTGACCACGGCCACGCAGTCACGAACGAGCGGAATCAGGTTCGCGTTCTCATAGATGTTGATCCCTTTAGGGACCGGAATGACCTCAAATCCCGCATCGTGGAGAATCTTGATGTGGGGGCCGTCATTGGTGTTCAGAGCCGTACAAATGACCTTGGGCATGGCGAAAACCTTGATGCAAAGGTGAAAAAAGAGCGTGCGTCTGGTCGATTCGGAAAACTATCGGAACCGCCGAACTGCCGCCAGTCATGTCCGATGCATCTTGTCGAGTTGAGAATTGGAGCTAGACTTGGCTAGAATCCGCCCACGACTTGAGACTGAGTGTCAATCACCGCTCTTCGGGTAACTGCGATGCAACTCGTGCCGCTCGAAATGATGACCATCGGAGAACACGGCTGTGTTCGCGATGTGGATGGCTCCCCCGATTTCGTTGTCCGTCTCCAAGAGATGGGCCTACACGAAGGGGCTAGAGTTCGCATGGTCAAAACCGGTTCGCCGTGCATTCTGGCGGTGAACGAACACCGGTTCTCGCTCCGTTTCGATGACCGCGCGACGGTGTTGGTGGAGTTGACACGATGACGACCCTGTGCGAGTTGCGTGCGATCGGTCAGCGCGGGCGAATCGTCGAAGTGACCGGCGACGACGCGATTTCAGTGCGGCTAATGGAAATGGGGCTGATCGACGGTGAAGTGATCGAATTGCTTGGCTTCGCCCCGTTGGGCGATCCGGCCGAGTACCTGATTCGGGGCTATCGCCTTTCGCTTCGGAAGGCCGAAGCGGCACGGGTTCAGATTGAAGCCTGACGCGCGAGCGAAGATTTGAGCCGAAAGACCCTTCGCTTGCGCGTCGGACTTTCTCTCGAGATGGGATGGCTTGAGTCGTGATTGTTCTGAACTGATCACGAAGAGTTGAATGACGTTGGATGATCCCGCCACGCGGTCTGCCTCACGAAAGCCCCCTCTCGCATGACTGCTCCAGATTCCGCGTCTGCCGCCCCGCAACTGACGGTCGCTGTGATCGGAAACCCGAACACAGGCAAGAGTACGCTCTTCACCGCACTCACCGGAGTCCATTCGCGGATCGGGAACTATCCCGGCGTGACGGTCGAAAAAAAGACCGGGCGGTTCACGCTGGAAGGTCGTTCGGTGCAGTTGGTCGATCTGCCTGGAACGTACAGTTTGTCGCCGAGGTCGCTCGATGAAATGGTCTCGGTGGAAGTGCTGCTCGGTCAGCAGCGCGATGTGGGAAAGATCGACGCTGTCGTTTGCATTGCCGATGCGTCGAACCTTGAACGCAACCTGTACGTCGTCAGCCAAGTTCTCGATCTCGGACTGCCGACCGTCTTGGTCCTCAACATGTGGGACGTGGCCGAACACCGCGGCATCGTCATCAACGTGGGCGAGCTGCGCAGCCGCCTGAGCATCCCGGTCATTCCGTGCGAGGCTCATCGTCGTCGCCACATCGAAGACGTGAAGCAGGCGATCGTCTCGGTCGTCTCGCAGCCGCCTCCCGCCGCGCCGCGCGTCTTTCCACCCGAGTTCTATGACGAGGGCCTCAAGCTCCAATCGCGACTCGCGGAATGGGGCGAGACCAACGTCCCCTTCTACGTCGCCGAGCGATTGCTACTCGATGTGGGCGGTCAGTTTGAAGCGACGTTCTCGGCGCGGCACACCGAAAAACTGCCGGCCGCGCTGGCCGAGGCTCGCGAGCGACTCAAGGTCATCGGCCTGAAGGTTCCCGCCGCAGAGGCCAAGGCGCGTTATGCGTGGGCGCGGCAGGTTCTCAATGGAGCCATCACGCTTCCGCCAGAACGGACAGCAAACCACAGTGATGGGCTGGACCGTTGGCTGACTCACAAGGTCTGGGGATTGGCCGCGTTCATCGCGATCATGTTCGCGGTCTTTCAGGCGATCTCGACCTTCTCAGCGCCTCTCATGAACCTGTGCGAGGCCCTGCAACAGGGAGTCGGATCGCAAATCGGATCGCTGCTGCCGCCCGGACCGTTTCGCAGTTTGATCGTGGATGGAGTCATCGCGGGGGTCGGCGGCATCTTGGTGTTTCTGCCTCAGATTTGCTTCTTGTTCCTGTTCATCGCGCTGCTGGAAGACTGCGGCTACATGGCTCGAGCCGCTTTCCTGATGGACAAGCTGATGGTCAAAGTCGGCTTGTCGGGGAAGTCGTTCGTGCCGCTGATGTCCTCATTTGCGTGTGCGATCCCCGGCATCATGGCGACGCGCACGATCGAGAACCGCCGCGACCGGATGGTGACGATCCTCGTCGCGCCGCTGATGAGTTGCTCGGCTCGCGCTCCCGTGTACGCGTTGATGATCGCCGCGTTCTTTCCTTCAGTCGCATGGGCCGGTGGTTGGATCACACTTCACGGCGTGATGATGTTCGTAATGACGTTTTTTGGCGCTGCGGTCGCGATTCCTGTGGCTTGGCTCTTCAAGAAGACGCTCTTCAAAGGCGAGACCCCGCCGTTCGTGATGGAGCTACCGAGCTACAAGTGGCCGTCACCGAGGATCGTCGCTCACCGAGTCTACGACCGCGCGCGTGCGTTCGTGTTGCGAGCCGGTTCCCTCATTTTCGCCACGTCGATCTTGGTCTGGGCCGCCAGCTACTTTCCCGGCGATCACACGCTGGAACAGCAAACGAGTGTTCAGATCGAGCAGGTCGAGTCGAAATTGGCAGACGATCCAAGCCTTCAAGCCGAGCGGGATGAACTGGTTGTGCGGCATAATGCTCTTTCGGAGCAACTGCTGGAAACCAGCTTCCTCGGCCGGTTCGGCAAGGGGATCGAACCGGCGGTGCGACCGCTGGGCTGGGACTGGAGGATCGGAGTCGGTGTCCTCGCATCGTTCCCCGCGCGAGAAGTAATCGTTGCGACGCTGGGCACGATCTACAGCTTGGGTGGCGATGTTGATGAGTCCGACTCGGGCTTACAGCAGGCCCTTCAGAACTCGAAGTGGCCGGACGGCCGGCCTGTCTATTCGATCCCCGTCGCGCTGTCGATCATGGTTTTCTTCGCCCTCTGCGCGCAGTGTGCTTCCACGCTGATGGTCATCCGCCGCGAAACCAACTCGTGGGGCTGGTCGCTCTTCACGTTTGTTTACATGACGACGCTGGCCTATCTCGCCGCGTTGATCGTGTATCAAGCTGGGACCGCGATTGGTGGGTAACGAGTGCTCCGCTCGGTAACGGCTTCAAACGAGAGGGCATTTCAAAACCTGTTTTGCCGGGACAAACGAGTCCTCAAAAAAACGGCCCCACCGGGCTTGCGCCGATGGCTCGTGGGTTTTTGCACTACGTCGCGCCGATTCGAGTGAATGAGCCATGAGCAAGTAGTTCAAAAACCTGTTTTTACCGGGACAAGCCCGGTGGGGTTCGCTTGTTTTGAAATGCTCCCGTTTGAAAAGCTCTTTCAGGACCGACACCATGAAGATCGTCGAAATCGAAGTCATACCGCTGACCGGGGCCACCGTGGATGGCGGCTGGCCGCAGGGGCATGAGCCTCAGGAAAACCTGCACACGCTCGTGCAGGTTCGGACCGATGCGGGGCTGTACGGCTGGGGAGGCTGCTTCACGTCGGGGACGCTCGTCGAGGGAGCCGTCGCGTTGCTCTGGCCGTTGTTGAAGGGGCAGTCGGGCGTCGAGCCGGAACGAGTTTCCGAGACGCTCCGTCAGGCGAGCTTCTGGCAGGGGCGCGGCGGCGCGGTCGAGCACGCGATCAGCGGCATCGACATCGCGCTGTGGGACATCATGGGCAAGGCGTGCTGCCAGCCGGTGTCGCGTCTGCTCGGCGGCAACTATCGCGACCGGATCAAGCCGTACGGTTCGATCCTGTTCGATGAGCCCGAACCGTTGAAGAGGATGCTCGAAAGCGTGGTGGCAAGCGGGTTCAAGGCGATCAAGATGGGCTGGCGTCCGTTCGGCCGCCGCGATCGCGCGTTCGATGAGATGATCGTCCGCACGGCCCGGGAAACCGTCGGCGACGGCGTCGAGCTGATGGTCGATGCGGGGGGGAGCGAACAGTTCTGGCCTCACGGCACGAACTGGGCGCGCGAGACGGCGAAGATGCTGGCCGGCTTCAACATCACCTGGTTCGAGGAACCGCTGCCACCCGATGACATCGAGGGCTACATCGAACTGACACGCGTCTCGCCCGTGCCGATCGCCGGGTGCGAGGTCCTCACGCGGCGACAGAGTTTCATGCCGTGGATCGAACGCCGCGCGGTCGACATCCTCCAGCCCGACTGCACAAAGAACGGTGGCCTGTCCGAATCGAGACGCCTCGCGTGGATGTGCTTCGACCACAACATCACGCTCGTCCCGCACGGCTGGAACACCGCGATGGGCCTCGCCGCCGACCTGCAATTCAGCGCGGCGATCCCCCGCGCGCGCTACGTCGAATATCTGACGCCGTGCGCCTACATCGACGAACTGACGACCGAGCCATTCACCATCGATGCC
>Ga0209086_10000709_pt1 | contig 28080 bp, 26 predicted proteins | sample M_130207_XF_Meta_FD_187312 | JGI IMG/M metagenome (GOLD analysis project Ga0209086, IMG submission 187312) | Freshwater microbial communities from Lake Montjoie, Canada to study carbon cycling - M_130207_XF_MetaG (SPAdes) (version 2) | ecosystem: Environmental > Aquatic > Freshwater > Lake... | reverse complement strand
CCCTGATGTCATCCAGCTTCTGCTGCAGGCCTTGGAAGACGGTCGTTTGACCGACTCCTTGGGCCGGGTGGTGGATTTCCGGAATACGATCATCATCATGACTTCGAACGTTGGAGCCGATGTCCTACAGCGTAATAACTCCGTCGGCTTCGATGTCGGCGTCAGTTCGACGCGCGACTACGAGAAGCTCAAGGAACGCATCATGGATGAGACTAAGCGGGCCTTTAAGCCCGAGTTCCTTAACCGCCTCACGGACATCGTCATTTTCCAGCAGCTCGCAAAGGAGCACATGACCAAGATCGTCGATATCGAGGTCGCGAAAGTGGCCAAGCGTCTGCTCGATCTCGGCGTCAAGCTTGTGGTCAACGAGGCCGCCCGCGGCTACTTGGTCGAGAACGGCTGGGACGAAAAGTATGGTGCCCGTCCGTTGCGTCGTGCCGTCGAGCGTTTGCTGGAAGATCCGCTGGCTGAATCCATCCTGCGTTCTGAATTTAACAAGGAAGAGCCCGTCATCGTGTCGGTGGGCGATAAGGGGCTCGTCTTTACGCAGAAGAAGAGCGGTGCCGACGCGGGTACCTAAGCCGTGCGCTTACGTCAGGTGAGCGCCGGAGTCCTGGGTGCGACCGCCGTCGCCCTTGGGGCCTTCGGTGCCCATGGTCTCAAAGATCGGTTGGCCCTTAACCCGGAGGCCGCTGGATGGTGGCAAACGGCCACCTTCTATCTTTTGATTCACGCCGTCGCCTTAGGTGCCATCGAATTGCCGGAGCGCGATCGATCGACTTCTTGGCCAGCTCATTACTGGGGTTGGGGCTCGATTATCTTTAGCGGGACGCTGTATGCCATGGCCCTGGGTGCTCCGCGTTGGTTGGGCGCGATTACTCCGGTGGGCGGGCTATTATTGATTACCGGTTGGCTGCTTTTGGCTTGGGCTGGCCGCAAGGAATCCTGACTTGCGGGGAGGCCGTAACCGTTAAACGGTGGGGCATGGTTGAGCCATGCACCTATCACGACGACGGCGGCGATGAGCTGGAGCCGGAATCCAAGCAATTAGTCTGCCAATATTATCTGGAGGCCGGCATCGAGAATACGGAATTCACTTCGCAGTATATCGGTCCGAGCGTTTGTGGAGGCTTCGATGTGCTTTGGGAGGAGTCTGACTTGACCGAAGAAATCCCCGTGGCGGTCGCTTGGTTGCCACGCGGGCAGATGGACGGTTTTGAACTATGGCAGTCACTCGCTTTGGCTTATTGGAACGTCAAGAAAGTGGGAGAGATGTGGGATAACTATGAATGTATCGAAATCGTCGATAACCCTGCGGCCGTGATCGAGGTCGAGGCTTTTCGGGCCGTGTTGGCCGCTGTCTGGCCCGCAGGTGCCGATGAAGAGGACGCGTAATTCCAGACTTCTTCACCGCAGGTATTTTGAAGCCTTGCGGTCAGTGTCGAATTTAGCCGAAAATAATCCGCATGAAACCGTTGCCGCTGGGTCGGAGCTCTCTCGTTTCCAGTCGCCTCGCTTACGGCTGTTGGCGTATCGCTACCGACGCTGACCAGGCCGTCAACTATGCGACGGCGAAAGCTGCTATCTTTGCGGCCATTGACGCTGGCTACACGTTCTTTGACCACGCGGATATCTACTGCGACGGCGAGGCGGAGCGGGTCTTCGGTCGCATCTTGCGCGAGAACCCGGGCTTGCGGCAGCGCATGACAATCGCGACCAAGGGCGGTATCCGTTTCAAGGGCCGTCCGGTCGGCGCTCCGGTTCGCTATGACTTCTCGCGAAGTCATCTGATTGCGCAATGCGAACTCTCCCTCAAGCAGCTCGGGGTCGATGTCATCGATCTCCTTCATCTTCATCGGCCAGATTACTTGATGGATGCGGATGAGGTCGCGGGGGTGTTCGACGAATTGCGTCAAGCCGGCAAAGTGCGCGAGTTTGGCGTCAGCAATTTCAGCCCTTCGCAGGTTTCCTTGCTGCAGTCGCGGCTCGCTTTCCCGCTCGTCGTCAATCAGGTCGAGGTGAGCCTGCTCCAGCTTTATGCGTTGCACGATGGGACGTTAGATCAGTGCCAGGAGCGGCAGATGACGCCTTTGGCTTGGAGTCCGTTGGGTGCTGGCTTGCTGGCCTCAGGCGGGAAAGATCTTTTGCCCGGGCAACGCCATTACGACCCGTCCCGCGTGATTCCTGTCTTGGATCGTATCGCTCAAGACCGCGGAACCGTGCGGGAGGTCATCGCCTTGGCTTGGTTGCTTAAGCATCCGTCGAAGATGATACCAATCGTAGGTAGCACCGACCCAGATCAGATCCGTAAGCTTGCGTCCGCCGTCGACGTGGAGCTGACCCGCGAGGAATGGTATCACCTGGTCACGGCGGCGCGCGGCGCCGAGATGCCCTAAGCCCGACCGCTTGACCTCTGGAAGGGAAGGGCTTCAATTCCAGCATGGTTTATCGCCTTCTGATTTCGACTCTTCTCATGACTTCCCTTCATGCTGCTTCCGCCCCGGGCCTGCTCGGCGTTACCGTTCGGGATATCGATGGCCTCGACACGACGCTTGGCGCCGCCAAACCCCAAGCAGTCTTGGTCGTCAATGTCGCCAGCGAATGTGGTTATACCCGCCAATATGCCGGTCTGCAGTCGTTGTATGAAACTTATAAATCCAAGGGACTCATCGTCGCAGGATTCCCGTGCAACGATTTCGGCGGACAGGAGCCCGGCTCGGAAGCGCAGATCAAGAAGTTCTGCACGGCCGAGTTCAAGGTGACCTTCCCGATGTACGCCAAGGTCGCGATCAAGGGCGACACGCACCCGCTTTTCGAAAAACTGACGAGCAAAGCGGAAGGGCATCCCGGACCCGTGACCTGGAACTTCAATAAATTCCTCATCGGCGCCGACGGTAAGTTGCTCGCCCGTTTCAGTTCCGACGTCGAGCCCGACTCCGCAGAGCTGGCCAAGGCCATCGAGAAGGCATTGAAGTAAGCCCGCTTTGACTTCTGGTCGGGGCGGCCTAGCAAAGGGTCATCACTATGATGCGCCTCGCCTTCGCCTTTCTCCTTGGATTAACGGTCCTTCGCGCCGAAAAGCCCGAGCTTTACGACGTCTGCATCTATGGCGGCAACGCCAGCGGCGTGATGGCCGCCTGCGCCGCCGCGAAGGAAGGAGCCAAGGTTATCGTGGTCGAACCGAGCCGCTGGCTGGGTGGCATGACCGGCGGCGGACTGATGCATATCGACTGGGGTCGCGAAGAAGCGGTCAGTGGTTCGACCCGCCCGATTCTGAAGAAGGATTATAACGATGCGCAATATCGCTCGGCGTTTGGCAATCTGCTTAAGGCCGCGGCGGTTCCGGTGTTACGCGATCACCGCGTGAGCGCGGTCGAGAAGTCGGACGGTATCATCCGCGCTATCACCTTAGACTTTGCCCCGTTCGATGAATACGGCTGCCCGCCGGCTTTGACGACACAAGCAGCCGCCCGTGTCTTGCGTGCAAAGGTCTACATCGATTGTTCTTATGAAGGCGATCTCATGGCACGTGCCGGCGTCGACTACGCTTACGGTCGCGAAGCACAGTCAACTTATGGCGAGAGCTTGGCCGGGGCGCAGCCGCCGATGTCGGTCTATGCCATTGACCCCCACGTTAAGGCGGGCGACCCGCAAAGCGGCCTCTTGCCGGGACTACAATCGACCCCGGTCGCTCCGGTCGGGGATGCCGACAAGCTCACGATGGGTTACGGTTTCCGCTGGCGTTTTGTCTTCAAGGGAGAGGGTCTGCCAATCGAGCCGCCGGCCCATTACGACCCAAAGCAATTCGAGCTCTATCGCCGGGCGTTCCAGCAGGGTGTCGATATCTTGTCGGGCCGCGTGATGCGGGGCAAAGTTGATGGTTGGGAAAAGTCTGGTGGGCGGATTTATTCCGGCGGCGCGGGTAATCTCGCCCGGGCGCTTTTTGCTCCGACCAATTACGGCCATAATGCCAACTACGCTGATGGCGATTACGCTACCCGGGCGCGCATTTGGAAAGAGCAGCAGGACTTCGTCCGCGGCATGACCCACTTCCTGCGCACCGACCCCAGCGTCCCCGCGAAGCAGAAGGAGATCGCCCTCAGCGCCGGCCTGGAGAAGGGCGCGTTCGACGACACCAAGGGCTATCCGCATCAGCTTTATGTCCGCGAGGCCCGCCGCATGGTCTCGGATACCGTCGTCACCCAGAAGGACATGGAGGGCCGGACTAATCCCGCTGATTCTGTTGGCCTGGCCTCTTATGGTGTCGACGAATGGCCCTATGCCACGGTCGCATTGGATGGTAAGGTCGCGCTGATGGGCGGTTATTACTCCATGCTCTACCTTGAGGAAGAGCATCGCGGTATTTACAAGATTCCGTACCGAGCGATTGTCCCGAAGAAGGCGCAGTGCGCGAATCTGCTCGTTCCGGTCTGCGTCTCGGCGAGCCATATCGCCATGACTTCCATCCGGATGGAGCCCGTCTGGATGATCCTTGGTGAATCGGCCGGGGTTGCGGCGACGATGGCCGTCAAGTCAGGGTCAGCCGTCCAAGATGTCCCTTACGCCGAACTTTATCCGAAACTTCGCGCACTCGCCCAGAAGGTCGATATCCCTAAGAGGAAAGAGACGAAGGCGAAGTAGGACCGGCGAACCGGAGTTCCTCGACGGTCTTCCCTCCGATGAGGTGCTGGGTGATGATACGGTCCAGATTTTCTGGCGTGCAATTGCGGTACCAGACCCCTTCCGGGTAGATGACGGCGATGGGCCCGTCGACGCAGATTCGAAGGCAGTCCGCCTTGGTGCGTTGGACGCCCCCTTTTTCGGCAAGCCCGAGTTGCTTCAGCCGTACCTTTAAATGCTCCCAAGATTTGAGCGCTAGTTCTCCGGCACAGCAGGACTGCTCGGAAGATTTTACGCATAGGAAGACGTGCCGCTGAGTGGAATCGAGGCTCAACGCGTTAGCGCCGCGGGAGGCTTCGGCGCTCATTCGAATCTTGGAACCAGACCATCTTTCTCGAGCTTGATGAAGAGCTCCCGGCCGAACCACGCATCATTGGCGGCGTATTGAATCTGGCGTTCATCAAGGGGCTTGGCCCAGTTGGAAGTCTGGACTTTCTTGGACTTCTTCATCTGTAATCCCAGGTAATGGGCGGCGAGGGCGCGGAGGCCGGTATTTTCGACTCCGGCTTTCTTGGTGTGATCGGAAATATCGATGAAGCTCCGGTCGTCGAAGGGGGCGCGGGCGCGGAGGTTTTTGACGTCATCGCGGACCGCCACGCCGACTTTCGCTTGGCGGTCGTTGCAGAGGAGCGGAAAGGTCAGTGGAATGCCGCCGCAATGGTCGAGACGGAAGATGAAAATATGGTGCTCGCCGGCCAGCTGAAGGATGGACGGCAGGTTGTATTCGCCCCGGGTGTGGGAGGGTTTGGTCTCCGTGTCGAAGCCCAGGACGCGGTCACGAAGGAGCGCCGCGACTGCGCGCTCGGCATCTTTTTCGTTTTCGATGAGGTCGATGGGACCCGTCCATTCGCCTACGGGCAAGGTCTCGATGAATTCCTTTTCGATGCGGATACCCCAGGAATTGGCCCGGCTGGGCTCGGTTGGCTGTTCTTCAGGTTCTTCCACGCAGAAAGGGCAACCGTACCGCTGTCCTTTGGCAACGCGAGACTTGGTTTATAAGGGAAAAAAGCGTTGACCGTGCCCCTATCGAGACCTTTGTTCTACTTTCCCTTTAAGGGGCCTTAGCTCAGCTGGTAGAGCGCTTGCATGGCATGCAAGAGGTCGTCGGTTCAAGCCCGATAGGCTCCACCATTAAAAAAACCAGCCGTCTTCCTTCGGGGAGGCGGCTGGACCTGTCGCACTTTTAGGGAAGCCTTGCGGCCTACCGACTCATCCGGCTGATGAGGGCCTGGCAGTCGTTCTGAAACTTAATCTCCATCGTGAGGTTTTCGCGGCTGATCTTCTCAATATCTTCGGCGACGTTCGAGATGATCTTCTTTAAGACCAAGGCGTCGCTCTTGATGGATTTGGATTCAGTTTTATCGGCTAGTTCGCTGGCCATCGCTTCATGCTTTCGAAGACAGGCGACGATGGTCTTACGGTCTTCTGGCGCGCGACGAAGAATCATCCAGGAAATCTTCATCTTAGCATTCCCTTCGGCTGCTTGCTTGAGGTAGCCAAAGCCGGTGAAAGGTTTCAGGTCGTCGGCTAAGTCTTTTTTGGCGTTGGTCTCTTTTTCGATATTAGCCAAGCTCCGGCTCGCAACTGCGACGGGGGCAGAGTTTTTGGTCTTAACGGTGGGTTTGGCTTTCACTTCACGTTCTTTTTCCACCACGGGAGCTTCGACTATCTTGGAAGGGTCGCTGGCGCTGGCCCGTTTCAGTTCTTCATAGCCTTTCCAAAAAAGAGTCTCATCGAGTTCTACTTCTTTGCAGGCGGCGACGATATTTTTTTCGATCGGCAGACCCTTTAGCCCGTCGTAAAGGGCGGTATTTAGGATTTTAAGTAAGCTTTTTACGTCAGTGGGAACGATGACCACGGCAAAGGGGTCGAGCTCTTCCTCTTTCTTACCCATTTTCTTGTCGCTGACTTCGACGGGCGTCAGGAGCAGCTCCCGTTCGGCCCAAAGTTTGGGGTTGTTTTTCTTGATCCAATCTTGGTCAAGGTCTTCCCAGCGGTAGGTGAGCACGTTGTCCTTGTCCGCCAATTTTACCATGACTGTAAGCTCGTCCTGAGTGATATACTCAAAGGTAATCACGGTGGGGTTACCTGTACGTCGCAATTGGACTGTTTCCGCTTGGGCGATGACAGTGCTTAAGCAGAGCAGGGCGATGAGGTTTCTCACAGGGGTGGGCTAGGCCTAATCTGAACGGAATGAAGGGGGAGTAAATCCAGAATACCGCTCAATTTCTTAAGGTTTGCGTTAAAACAAAAGACCGCCCGGTTGGGCGGTCTTCGGGGGCCTGTGTTGAGGCTTATTTACTGGCTTTAGCCAAAAACTTGGGGAGCAAGTAGTCGGCACACGAATCAAGAGAGGCCAATTGGACGTAGTCAGCTTCCGGCACTTCAATCCCGTGCTTTTTGCGTAATTCCATTACGATATCGAGGAAATCCATGGAATCCAGGGAAAGCTGGTCGCGAAGGCGAACCTCGGGTTTAACAACGGATAGGTCCTCGTCCGGCGCGATGTCGGAGATGATGTCGAGAACGACCTGTTTGATGGTTTCCTTGGTCATATGTTCAGAGGCTTGTTTCAAACAGGCTGGGCCCGTCAGGCAACCCCATATTTCTTAACGATGAGGGCAGAATTGATTCCAAGCATGCCAAAGGAGTTATTCAGGATAGCGTTTACCCTCTCAACTTTGATGGGATGGTTAATAACCAGCCCAGGCATGTCGCATTCGGGGTCTAATTCATCGATATTGATGGTCGGATGCACCCAATTATCCTCAAAAGAGGGTAAATTGCCCGCTAATTCGAGCGCGCCCGCCGCACCCATGCAATGGCCGATAAAGCTCTTGGTATTGTTGACCTTGGTTTCGGGGCAGCCGGCGAAGACCGACCGCAAGGCGGTACACTCCTGGATATCGCCCAAGGCGGTCGCCGTGGCGTGGGTGGAGACGATCTGAATATCCTGCGGCTTCATGCCAGCCCGTTTGAGGGCCATCTGCACGCATTCAGCCTGACGTTCCGGATTCGGGAGCACGGCGTCAGTGGCGTCGGAGTTGATGCACCAGCCAGCGATTTCAGCGATGATAGGTGCGCCGCGGGCCAGGGCGTCCTCGAGGCGTTCCAAAATGTAAATTGCGCCTCCTTCTGAAATGACGATGCCGTTGCGGTTTTTATCAAAAGGTCGCGAAGCCTTGTTGGGGTCTTCGTGCGCGCCGAGGGCTCCTTGGTTCTTGAAGCCGGCAAAAATGCCGAAGGTATGAATAGACTCAGAGACGCCGCCTGCAAAGGCGAGGTCGACTTCCCCAAGCTGGAGCATTTGTGCGGCCTGGATCAGGCCGGCATTACCTGCCGCACAGGCGGCACCGATCGTGTAGTGCGGTCCGGTGATGCCCATGTTCATCGTTACTTCACCTGCAGGATTATTCGCCACCGTCCGGGGGTTGTGGTGGTGGGTCCAATATTTCGTGTCGTTACCGAATTGGGAGATATTAAAAATCTCATTCTCGGTCTCGACGTTGCCGTGCTCGGTGATGCCAAGGTAGACACCAACACGGGATTTATCGACCTTGTCCCAATCAAGTCCGGAACTGCCGAGGGCTTCGCGGGCACAGAATATTGAAATCGAACCGACGCGGGTGCCATTCCGAATCTCTTTCCGCTTCTGCCATTTGGTCGCATCAAAGTCGCAGACCCCGGCAGGGTGTTTGCCCATGTGGCGGACCTCGATTTCGGCGATTCGCGCCTTGCCGGCCAGCAAGTTGGCCCGAAACTCTGGGAGGGAGTTGCCGTTGGGGGCGGTTAGGCCTAGCCCAGTGATGACAATGCGGGGTTTGGAGGACATCTGACTAGCTCAATCAAGTGACCCATGGGCATGAAGTCAAACCCCGCTCCCCGCTTGCCCTTGCCAATCTATCTTGGGGTGTTTTCTGTGTTTAGAGATGTCCCAGCCGCTCAAGTGTTCGCTTTGCGAGGAGCCCGCCACCGTTCACCTTTCCCAGGTCGTTCAGGGGAAGGTCACGAAGGTGCATCTTTGCGAGGCTTGTGCGCAAAAGGGCGGCGCCACCGATCCGGCGATATTCCAACTGGCCGATGCCTTGACCGCTCCGGCCGTGGCACCGTCGCTGATTTGTCCGCATTGCGGGTTTACGGATATCGACTTTCGTAAACGCGGAAGGTTGGGCTGCCCAGATTGCTGGAAGACTTTCGGCGACGCGCTCGGCGGGCTCTTGATTAAGGTGCAGCACGAAGCCACCCACGTCGGGCGGGCGCCGGTAGGCGTCGCCCCCGTCGGGCAGATGCGCCACCGCCTCGAAATCGCTCGCGCGGAGATGGAGGTCGCCATCGGCGCCGAAGACTTTGAAGGTGCCGCTCGCTTACGGGACGAAATCGCCCAATTAGAACTTCAACTCCGTAATTCTTGATATGTCCGTCCAAGATATCCTTTCCGCAGAAAATGAGCTCACCCATATGCTGGGTGCGCAGCAGGCGGTCGTCCTCAGCACGCGTATCCGGCTGGCCCGGAATCTGGACGGGATGCCGTTCCCAGGTTGGGCGAAAGTTCCGCAACGGAAAGAGATTGCCGAACGCTGCGTCGAGGCACTTAACCACTTGCCGAAGTTTAGGCGCGGGCACGTCTTCCGGATGGGGGAATTAACCGACTTGGATCGAGCGGTATTGGTCGAGCGCCACTTGGTTTCCAAGGAACTTGCTTCCGGTAAATTCGGGGCAGCGGTGATCAGCAAGGATCAGACCTGTTCGGTGATGATTAATGAAGAGGATCACCTGCGGATCCAGGTTGTGAAGGCCGGCTGGCATCTGCGCGGAACCTGGAATATCGCCGAGCAATTGGATGATGCCCTCGGGCCCGATCTCAAATTCGCTTTCTCGGAAAAGCTCGGCTACCTGACCGCCTGCCCAACCAATGTTGGCACGGGCTTACGTGCCTCGGCGATGGTGCATCTGCCCGGGCTTTGCCTAGCCGGTCACATGGAGAAAGTTTCGCGTGCCTTAAGCCAGGATGGACTCGCCGTCCGTGGCTGGCTTGGCGAGGGCACGGAGGCCGCTGGCAACATCTTCCAAATATCTAATCAGCAGACCTTAGGGCTTTCCGAAGATGCCATCCTGCGCCACCTCGGCGGTTGGATTAAAAATGTCGTCGAACAGGAATGGAATGCACGTCGTAAACTCGCTACGGAAGAGGGTGACAAGTTTGTCGATCGGCTCTCGCGTTCCTTAGGTGTGCTGCGTTATGCCCGCCTGCTCACGAGCGCGGAGTCGATGAACATGTTATCTCACCTTCGCCTGGCCTGTGATATGGGCTGCCTGCCCGAAGAGCGTCGTCATATTGTAGACCGTCTGATGATTGAGGGCCAGCCGGCTCACGTGCAGATGCGGCAGGGTGGCGAGCTGGACAGCGACGGACGGGATTTGCGTCGGGCTGCCGTTGTTCGGGAGGCTTTACGCGATTTTCCGGAACTCGGACCGCCGCTGGCTTAGTCGTATTTCGGGGTCGTCCCATCCTTGCGCGATAAGTCATCGAGCATGGCTTGGACGCGGGCGACTCCGCCCGTCACGTCATCTTCGGCGAAACTGATTTCGGGCGTATTCTTCATCTGCAAGATGCCGCCGACCTTGGCGCGAATCTCGTTGCGGATACGTTTGAGCAAAGTGCGAGCGGCCTTTTTTGCGGCGTCATCGCCGGCGACCGCAAAGCCGACGCGTACCTGACGAAGGTCAGGCGAGACGTTGGCGCGCGTGATCGTGATCAGCGCCGCTTCGTTGCCCCAGCCTTGGCGCAGCGCGGAAGAGACTTCGCGTTGGACCAATTCGGCGACCCGGAGCTGACGTTGCGACATTTCGATTAAAGGCTGGGACGAATCTGGAGCATCTCGACGGCCTCGATGATGTCACCCGGCTGATACTCGTCGTAACCGCCGAGTTTGATGCCGCATTCGAAGCCCGCTTTGACTTCCGAAGCATCGTCCTTGAAACGACGTAAGGTTTCGACCGGACCGTTGTGGATGATCTTGCCATTGCGCACCACGCGAGCCTTGGCGGCGCGGCGGATAAGGCCTTCGGTGACCATACAGCCAGCGACCTTGTGTTCCTTGCCCTGCGGGAAGACGGCGCGCACTTCGGCAGCACCCAGCTTGCTTTCGCGGACTTCGGGGTCGAGCATCTCAGCCATCGCCTCTTTCACAAGGGTGATGAGTTCGTAAATAATATCGTGCGTGATCAGGCGGACGGCAGTGCGCTTGAGTTGAGCCTGCACGCCGTTGTCCACTTTGGTGTCGAAGGCGACAATCGAGGCCTTCGCGGCGGCAGCCAAATCGGCATCGCTTTGGGTGACTGGTCCGACGGAACCACCGACGATTTCGAGACGCACTTTGGTCGACTTGATTTCAATCAAGCAACCTTCGAGAGCTTCGAGGGTACCATTGACATCGGCCTTAAGGAGGACGCGGAGAATCTTTTCTTTATCTTTGTCGAGTGCCGCCATCAAGCGCTCGAGGTCTGACATGCCAGGGCGGGCACCCGTGTTAGGCGCCAACTGTTGGGATTCGGCGAGCTTGCGTCCGGCGAGGGCAGCCTCTTCGGCAATCTCGCGGGCTTCGCGGTCGTTCTTGACGGTTTGGAATTTGGTGCCGGGTGCGGGGACGGCGTCCCAACCTAAGACGAGAGCTGGGCGGCCGGGGCTGACGCTGGGCATCCGGTTGCCATGCTCATCCATGAGGGCGCGGACTTTGCACCAGGTTTCTCCGCAGACAAAAGAGTCGCCCGTTTTCAGGGTGCCCTTTTGGACGATGACGGTCGCGGTTGGTCCGCGGCCCGTTTCCATCTGTGATTCAATGACCACGCCTTGGGCGGGACATTTCGGATTAGCTTTCAGGTCGAGGACTTCGGCCTGCAGAAGAATGGATTCAATCAGTTCATTCATGCCCGTTCCCTTAAGTGCGGAGACGGGACTCGTGATGACTTCGCCGCCCCAGTCTTCCGGGGTGATGCCGCGCTGCTGCATCTGCTGTTTGACGCGATCGATGTTGGCACCTTTGGCGTCGACTTTGTTAATTGCCGCCACGATGGAGCCCGCATGCTTCTGGGCGAATTTCAAAGCCTCTTCGGTCTGGGGCATAAAGCCGTCATCGGCGGCGACGACGAGTACGGCGATATCGGTCACGCTGGCACCACGCTCGCGCATTTTGGCGAAAGCGGCGTGACCCGGGGTGTCCAGGAAAGTGACGGTCCGGCCTTTATACTCAGACTTTTCACCCTGGTAGGCCACGGAGTAAGCACCGATGTGCTGGGTGATGCCGCCAGCTTCGCCGGCAACGACGTTGGTTTTGCGGAAATAGTCGAGCAGGGTCGTCTTACCGTGGTCGACGTGACCCAGTACGCAAACTACCGGCGGCCGCACGGCTAAAAGTGCCGGATCGTCTTCGGCGGGCTTCTCGACTTTCTTTACGGCTTGGACGCCTTCGCCGCGGTGGCGAATTTCTAAAGTATAACCATGGCGCTCGGCCACCTTGCGGGCGTCGGCTTCTTCGATGACAGAAGTAACGCTGACGACTTTGTTCAATTCCATCAGATTACCGATGACCTGAAATGGCTTGAGGTTGAGGGCGATGGCGAAGTCGCGCACAACGATGGGCGGGCGGACCGTGATGGTTCCCTTGCTGCCAGGTGCGACTTGGCTGCCGGTGGCGGCAGGACGATTGACCACGGGGGCCGTCATCGGCGGACGAACGGGCGGCACGTTCGGCGGGCGGACGGGGGGCGGGGTCGGTGAATTGATGACGACAGGAGGGAAGTCAGAGCGGCTCGGCGTCGGCGTAATCGGGCGAGCTGGAATGACCGGAGGGCGGGGCGGCAGGCTGACGGGAGGCGGAGCCATCGTCGGGCGAGGGGGCAAGCTGACCGGCGTGGGCGTGTTCGCCTTCGGCGCGACTGGCTTCGGAGCTTCAACTACGACTGGCTTGATCGGCTCGGGAACTACGACGATTTCTGGTTCCGGTGCCTTCTTCGGTAACTTATCTTCCGCGAAGGTCATGAACGCATCGCGATAGGTCTTGCCGAAATTACTCGAAGCGGCGGGCTTTTTTCCTTCGGAGTAAACGTAGTCTCTCCATTCCGGTAGTGCTTCTACGAATTGATCGACCAAGGCGATGAGGGCCTTGACCTCGAGTCCTAGATCTTTGGCGACGTCGCTGTAACGTTGGGGCACAACTACTTTCTTGGCTTCAGGCTTTTTCTTCTTCTCGGTCATGTGCTCGTTCGATAGTTGCGGCGATGGGTTTTTAAAAAATTAGGAAATTAGGCCTTACGCGTCTTGGCGACGGCGGCGAGGACGGCTTCGACTTCTTCGGTCGGGATACCGCTTTCCTTAAAGTCTTCAACCGTGGTGCCTTCAAAAGCTTCAAGTCCGGAGATGCCCAAGCCGACGAACTTCGCGATCAGCTCCGGGCTGACGCCCAGTTGTTCGGCCAGACGAACGGCGACATCGCCAGCTTTGGCTTCGAAGCTTTGTTCGCTGTGGGTGGACTTGGAGATGTTGAGGCCCCAGCCCATGAGCTTGGAGGTCAGGCGGGCGTTGCGGCCTTTGCTGCCGATGGCGATGCGCATGTCGTCTTCGTCTACTTCGAAGAAGATTGAGCGGGTACGTTCGTCGATGCGGACGTTGCGCGGACGGGCCGGGCGGATGGCTTCTTCCAAGAGCTTGAGCGGTTCAGGATGGTAGCGGATGATATCGATCTTTTCTCCGCCCAATTCCTTGACGATGTTACGCACTCGAGCACCACGAGCACCGACGCAGGCGCCCACGGGGTCGACCTTAGGATCGCGCGAATCAACGGCGATCTTCGTGCGGTAACCAGGGTCGCGCGCCATGGCGGCGATGGTGACGGTCTTGTCGGCGATTTCCGCGACTTCGAGTTCGAGGAGGCGGCGGACGAATTGCGGGTTGGCGCGGGAGAGGACGAACTCGCGACCACGCTGTGGGTCGTCGCGGATTTCCAGCAGGAGGCAACGGATACGATCACCCGTGCGGAACTCGTCGCCGTGACAGCGTTCCTTGTGGGTGAGTACGGCCTCGGCGGTGCCGAGTTCGATGATGACGTTACCGCGCTCGGTGCGACGCACGATGCCGGTGACGATATCGCCGACCTTGTCCTTATACTCTTGGAAGACTTGGTCTTTCTCGATCTTGCGGAAGCGTTGGTTGAGGAGCTGCTGCGTGGTCTTGGCCGCGATACGACCGAGGTCAGCGACGTTGATGGGCTTGCGGATCTCTTCGCCGACCTTGGCGTCGGCACGAAAGGCGACGGCTGAGACCGGGTTCATCTCCTGGAGGGGGTCCGAGACGGCATCGGTCACCTTATAGATGACGTAGGCCTCGAGCTTCCCGGAGGCGGGGTCGGCGGTGATGTCGACGTTTTGTCCCGACATGACCGACTTTTCGACGGAGGATTTGATGGCCTCGACGATGAGAGCGCAGGCTTCATCCTTGGGGATGTGCTTCTCTTTTTCGAGGTATTGGAGGAATTGTTTGATGTCGACGCTCATGGTATATGCGGTGTTGGCGGTGAAATGATTTAGGGACAAAAAAAGCGGGCCCAGACGGGCCCACCTCGGTAAAGGTGAACTGCGTTTGACCTTGGGCACGCCTCCTTTCTTGTCAAGAACGGTAAAGTTTCCGGGCCCGTGGGTTCCGCTTGCGCCCCGCCCCCGAACTCAGAAATCTCTCCCTATGGCTGACGAAAAGGTAATCTTCACGATGACAGGGGTGACCAAGTCTTTTGAAAAGAAGCCGATTTTCCGCGATATTTCACTTTCTTACTTCTTTGGGGCTAAAATCGGTGTTTTGGGCCTAAATGGCTCAGGTAAGTCCACTTTACTTAAAATCATGGCCGGCGAGGATGCAGACTTCGATGGCACCATCAGTCAGGTGCCCGGCTATACTTTGGGCTATCTGGCGCAAGAACCACGGCTCGATGAGCATCTCACCGTCCACGAATGCGTGATGCAGGCCGCGGCCGCCATGAAGGCTTTGTTAGAAGAATATGACGATACGTTCGTTAAGGTGTCCGAGACGGATGATGCCAAGGAGCAGGAAAAAATTCTCGCGCGCCAAGGCGAGATTCAGGCGATCCTCGACACGCGTGGCGGCTGGGACCTCGACGCCCGTATCGACATGGCGATGGAAGCCCTGCGCTGTCCTCCCGCCGAAGCCATCGTGTCCTCGCTTTCCGGCGGCGAAAAGCGTCGCGTGGCTTTATGTCGATTACTCCTGATGGAGCCCGACATCCTTCTGCTGGATGAGCCGACCAACCATTTGGACGCCGATACGGTCGCCTGGCTCGAACGTCATTTGCAAAGTTATAAGGGCACGGTCATCGCCATTACGCACGACCGCTACTTCCTTGATAACGTGGCGGGCTGGATCTTGGAGCTCGATCGCGGCCGCGGTATTCCCTGGAAGGGTAATTACTCATCGTGGCTCGGCCAGAAGCGCGCCCGGGTGGAGATGGAAGAAAAGCAATCGGTGGCCCGTTCGCGTTCCATGGAGCGTGAACGAGAATGGGCTAGCGCCTCGCCGAAGGCGCGTGTCGCGAAGAACAAAGCCCGCATCCGAGCCTACGAGCAGATGCTGACCCAAGATCAGAACCTACAGGAAAAGCTGGCGGAAATTTGGATTCCGCCTGGCCCCCGTCTCGGTGGCGCCGTTATCGAAGCCCGCGGTCTCATGAAAGCCTATGGCGACCGGGTGCTGATGGAAGAGGTCAATTTCTCGCTGCCCGCCGGAGGTATCGTCGGCGTGGTCGGCCCTAACGGCGCTGGCAAGACGACGTTGTTCCGCATGATCACGGGGCAGGAGAAGCCCGATCGGGGAACTTTAACGCTAGGCGATACGGTCAAACTCGCCTACGTCGATCAGTCGCGCGATTCCTTGCCAGCCGAAGCCCCTTTATGGTCGGCGATTTCCGACGGCCAAGATATGGTGCACCTCGGTAAGATTATGGTGCCGGCTCGTGCTTACGCGGCGCGCTTTGGTTTCACTGGAGATGTGCAACAGCGTAAGGTCGGCATCATGTCCGGGGGGGAGCGTAATCGCATTCACCTCGCCCGCCTCATTAAAGCTGGCGCCAACGTCTTGCTGCTGGACGAACCGACTAATGATTTAGACGTGAATACGATTCGCGCCTTGGAAGACGCCCTTGAGGGTTTCGCAGGTTGCGCGGTGATCGTGACGCACGACCGCTGGTTCCTTGATCGCGTGGCGACCCATATTCTCGCCTTTGAGGGCGATAGCCGCGTGGTCTGGCACGAGGGTAATTATGGTGATTACTTGGAAGACCGCCGGAAGCGGCTCGGGCTCGACTCCGATACGCCGCGCCGACCGAAGTATCGCCGGCTTACGCGTTAAGTCGTCCCGCAGCCTTGAGGCGTTTGCGCCAAGTGGGCATTTGAGCGATAAGCCTTTGCATCTGGCTCTCCGTCATCCGCCACGTCCAGTTCCCCTGCGGATTCCCAGGCGTGTTGAAACGGGCTTCGGTACCAAGGCCGAGCAGGTCTTGGACGGGAATGAAGGCACCGACGGCGGGCGAGGCTAGAGCTGCTTCCGCTAAGGTGACGTGAGGTTCTGCCATCGGTCCGAAAAACTGCTCAAGCCGTTCAAGTTCTTGCGGCTGCGCTTGGGCGAACCATCCCACGACCGTATCATTATCGTGCGTGCCTGTATAAACGATACGATCTGGAGTGATGTTGGCCGGGAAATGCGGGTTGCCTTCGGGCGGTCCGCCAAAACCGAATTGGAGAACGGACATTCCTGGCAGGCCGGCAGTTTCGCGCAAGACCTCGACCCCGGGAGAGAGTAGGCCAAGGTCTTCGGCGACCAGCGGGAGATCTCCGAGCGCGCGGGTGAAATCCAAGTCCGGCCCCGGCATCCATTCGCCGACCCGCGCGTTGGGCGAGTCTGCGGGCACGCTCCAGTAGTCATGCAGGCCGCGAAAATGATCGATGCGAATGGCATCGAATAATTTTAGGTCGTGGTGCACGCGCGATTTCCACCATTGGTAACCATCGGCAGCATGTCGTTCCCAGCGATAGAGGGGGTTACCCCAAAGCTGCCCGTCTTCGCAGAAGTAGTCGGGCGGGACGCCGGCGACAGCGGTCGGTCGCCCGCTCGCATCAAGCTGAAAGAGTTCAGGTCTGAACTTCGCATCACAGCCATCGGCCGAGACATAGATGGGCTCATCGCCAAACAGGGAGACGCCTCGTTGGCGGGCATAAATCCGAAGGGCCTGCCATTGCTGACTGAACAAGAACTGCAAGACAGCGGCTTCGGTTATTAAACCGTCGTCGACCTTTTGTTTTGTCCATGAAGTCGGGGCCGTAAAATCATGGGTCTCGCGCAGAGCCGAGAAACGCGTCCAGGGGTTGAGCCAGTAAGCCTCCTCACGGCGGAAAGCTTCGAACGTCGGATCGTCTTTTAATAGCAAAGCTCCGCGTGCGGCCGCACGGCGTAAAAGCGGTCTTAGGTCATTCCAGAGTCGGCCGTAGTCAGTGCCTTCGTCTCCGTGGCGATTAAGCGGGGCGATTTCGGCGGCCATCAGCATGCCGCGTGCGACGAGGTCGTCGAGGTCGAGCAGGTATGGGTTACCAGCGAAGACCGACAGGGCCTGATAAGGAGAATCGCCATAGCCTGTCGGGCCAAGCGGGCAGACTTGCCACCAGCTAAAGCCAGCGACTTGCAGGGCGTCGATGAATTGGCGGGCGGCTTTCCCGAGTGCGCCAATTGGCCCGTTGCCCGGAAGGGCGCTGATATGAAGCAGCAGGCCAGCGCTGCGGCGAGGGAATGCCCGGCAGCTGAAAGTCGCGGCTACTTCGCGGCCCCCGGACTTCATCTTAGCGAATTTCGACGAGATGCTTATCGCGCAGTTCGCCGAGCCAATTCTTTACCGCTTCTTTCATGCTTTCGGTTCGGACTTTGTCTTCGATTTCGTTCAGGACTTCAGGGTCGGCGACGGTGGCGAAGCCTTTAGGCCGATAACCTTCGCGGCAGAAGATAAACCAGACGGACTTGCTTCCAGGAATGTCAAATTGCAGGGGGGCGGAAATGTCTTTATCGCTCATGGCTTTGAGCGTCGTTACCACGCGTTCGTTGAGTTCATCGCAATTATGCCAGCCGGCATCGCCGCCCTTTTTAGCGTAGTCGTCGGTGCTGATGCGTTCGGCGATCTCGGCAAAGGATGGGGTGGCGGATATTTTTGGGCCCGTGAGTTTGAACATCGCCACGGCATCATTGATTTTCTCCGGGTGGCGTAAAGCCTCGGCCCACGTATCGGCCCGGGCTTTGGCTTCGGCCAAGGTCTCGGCAGCTCCTTGGGCCAGGGTGATCTGGCGGACCTGAATCTGCTCTTTGCGCTCAAACTCAGAACGGTGAGCCTCGTAGTAGGTTTGGATTTTCCCTGGGCTTACTTCCGTGGCTGTCCGGCGGATCTGGCCCAACATGTATTCGAAGATGATACGGTCTTCGATGAATTTGCGGTACGCCAAGGGCGTCGTCCCCGCGCTCCGCAGGGAGGCGACAAAGCGATTTCGGTCGCCGGAGAAATCACGGCGGATGGTTTCCTCGATATCCGCGTCGATGTACATCGCCGGTAGTTTGCCAGTTCCGGCGCGGAAGTCTGCGATGACAAGCTGCCGCTCGGTCATCGACCGCAGGGTCTCTTCCGCCGCTGCCCCGAGGGCTTTTTCGAATTCGGAATCAGTACGAACGGAGTCGCGAATCTGTCCGATTACCGGTTCGATTTGACGTCGGATATCGGAAAGCGTGATGCCCTGGCCGTCGGCGGTAGCGGCGATGCGATCTGCATGCATCTCTGACCAACGTTTGGCAGCCACTTCTTCGAGGGTTGGCGAAGCCTTTTGTCCGAACGCCAGGGCGGCAGTCAGGGCTAAGGCAGCGGTGGTTAAGAGGGCTTTCATTTTCCGGTAGGTTCAGGTATCCGGGATAAAAAGCCACGGATTTCTTTAAGTTTCCGCAGGGGGTCCCTTACGGTCAAGCGGGGAAAGCGATTCCCGATGAGGATTGGCTCGGCAAAGTTCTTTTTCCCTACGGCCAAGCACTTAAGAATGCTATCTTCGGTCGAAATCGAGGTGACGCCTTTTTGCTCAGCCAGGCAGCGGATATCAGCGAGTTGTAAGAGGGCGTCCGCTTCGGGGGGTAGTCGTCCATAGCGATCCAGCAAGGAACTGCGTAATTCAGCGACCTCCGAGCCATCGACCGCGAGGGCGATCTTGCGGAAGGCTTCGATGCGTAGTCGGGTTTCGGGTATCCAGTCTGCCGGCAAGGTGGCGGTGAGAATGGGGGCCTCGCCGTCGCCTGACTTGTCGGATGCGACGCCCAAGGGCCCTTGAGTGTGCATGACGAAATCCAGCTGAATCTCGCAGCGGTCGACCGCCGCGCCTTTGTCGCCCCGAAGTTTGGCGACACTCCGACGTAATAATTGACAATATAAATCAAACCCGACGGTGGCCACGTGTCCGCTTTGTTCGGAGCCGAGGATGTTGCCGGCGCCGCGAAGTTCCAAGTCTCGCATGGCGATGCGGAAACCGGCACCAAGCTGGTTGTATTGGCGGATGGCAGAAAGCCGACGGTGCGCCGTGCCCACGAGGTTGGCGTGACGATGGAGGAAGAGGTAAGCGTAGGCCTGTCGGTTAAAGCGTCCGACGCGACCGCGGAGTTGGTAGAGTTGCGCCAGGCCAAAGCGGTCCGCGCCTTCGATGATGAGGGTATTACAATTCGGAATATCTAAGCCGGTCTCAATGATGGTCGTGCACACCAAGACATCGTATTCTCCAGCGACAAAGGCCGACATGGTCTCCTCCAGTTCCCCGGCTCCCATCTGACCATGCCCGACGATGATGCGCGCCTTGGGGAGTAGGGCGGCGAGGCGTTCGGCCACGGCTTGGATGGTTTCGACGCGGTTGTGCAGGTAGAAAACTTGGCCGCCCCGGGCGAGCTCGGCCTTGACGGCATCGCGGACCAGACGCTCATCGTAGCTACGCACGATGGTGCGGATGGGCAGCCGCTCGCGCGGGGGCGTTTCAATCACGCTAAGGTCGCGCGCGCCGACGAGCGCGAGGTAAAGCGTCCGGGGGATGGGGGTCGCGCTCATGGCGAGTACGTCCACTTCCGCCCGTAATTGCTTGAGCCGTTCTTTGTGCCGCACGCCAAAGCGGTGCTCTTCGTCGATGATGACGAGGCCGAGTCGGCCGAAGCTGGTTCCATCCGAAAGCAAGGCATGCGTGCCGACGACGATATCAACGGTGCCCGCCGCAGCGCGGGCGCGTACTTCCGCTTTCTGTTTAGCCGTACGATAGCCGCTGAGAAGTTCGACGGAAACCGGCCAGCGGGCGAGGCGCTCCTTGAAGCTTTCGAAATGCTGCTGTGCGAGCACCGTGGTCGGCGCGAGAATCGCGACCTGTCGGCCACCGAGAACGGATTTGAAGGCCGCTCGTAAGGCTACCTCGGTCTTACCGAAGCCGACGTCGCCGCTGATCAGGCGATCCATCGCCGCTGGCCGTTCCATGTCACGCTTACATTCTTCGATGGCACGGGCTTGGTCGGGAGTCTCGCGGTGCGGGAAAGAGCGTTCGAATTCACCCATCCAGGGATTATCCTCGTCCTTGGGATGAGCGATGCCCGGACGAGACGAACGCTCAGCCTGCATGGCGAGCAATTGGGCCGCAAGATCGCTCGTCGCTTTTTCCGCCGCTCTGCGCGATTTTTCCCAACCGCCGCCGCCGAGTTTCGAAAGCTTGGGATGCGCCCGGCCGATACCGATGTAACGCGTCAGGAGATGCGACTCTCGCAGCGGCAAGTGGAGCATCGATTTCTCGGCGAATTCCAGCGAGATATAATCTTCGGTGCGGCCGTCATTTTCGAAAGGACGGATTCCCTTAAAGAGACAGACGCCTTGGGTCGCATGCACTAAGGCATCGCCATCGACGACTTCGCCGAAGTCGAGCGCTCTGCCCACCGCGGCGCGGACGGCGGTACGGCGACGGGGCAGGGAGGCGAGGGGCCTCTTGCGTCGGCCAAATAGTTCGCGTTCGGTCAACAGCACGAGGCCGCCGTTCAATGATCCAGATAATGCGCCGGGGGGAATGATGATGCCGCCACCGAAGCGCGCATGAATAATCCGCGGATTGAAACCCCGCACTTGAATCGCCGCTACGTCGGCTGACAGCCGCTCCACTGAACCGTCGGTGTCGCCGGCCAATAAGCAAAGGCGGCCGTCTTTGGCGAGCGCGGCCGCACCGCGGAGCAGGGACACTCGGGCGTGTGCCGGATCTTCGGCCGCCCCGATTAAGAGCGATTCCGATGGGGCTGAATCCAAGGCCTGGGCGAGATAGTCGGCCGGGGCTTCGTCGGTTTCCTCGAAGACTAATTCCGCCAGGCCGCTCCCATGTACGGCCACGCAGGCAGGGTCTTCCAGGCTTTGATCGACGGCGATGATCAGAGTCTCGGGCGGCAGGTGATGAAAAAAGGAGACTTCGTTGGCTTGGCCCGAATCATCGCGCGGCGCACAGATGACGAGGCCTTCAACTTCGCCCTCGCTGCGCTGAGTCGCGGGATCGAAAGGGCGGAGCGACTCGACCGTGTCGCCGAAGAGGTCGATGCGCACGGGCATCTGCGCGTTGAGCGGATAGACATCAAGGATGCCGCCACGGAGCGCGAACTCTCCGGGTTGTTCGCAGAGCGCTTCGTGGGCATAGCCGAAATCTTCGGCCAACCGTTGGGCAAATTTTTGAATGGAAAGTTTGCCGCCCTTACGCACGACAAGTTCGCGTTCGGCAGTCGATGCGAGGGCGGGCGCCCGGCGAACGAGCGAGCCGGGAGTGCAGGCGATGAGCAACGGCCGTTGCGCGGTATGTTGGCCGTGCCGGAGGGCGGAAAGGACGCCCAGCAAATCGCAGTCGGCTTCGAAGGCGGGCACCGCGGCATCGGCTTCGGTGAGCGTGCGTGCGACGGGCTTGCTGCCGTTGATCTCGCTCAGAAGTTGGGCGGTTTCTTCGGCCAGGGTTTCGGCTGCGCCGAGATTTGAAGCAAGTAATACGAGGACGCTGCGGTCGGCGCCTTCCGAGCAGGCGCAGGCCGCCCAAGCGTGCGCGGGCACGCCGGTCAGGGCACGGCGTGACTGAGCGGACATGCTTCTATCGAGTTGGGAAGCCTTCTTGCGTCAAGGCATCCCGTCATTAGAGTGGCTGCATGACGTTGGCTGAACTGAAAGCATCAGCGATTAAGGACGCTGCGCCGCCCAAGACCCTTTCGCTGGAGGCGAAGGCCCTCTGGTTTATCAAAAAAGGCGAATGGGATGCGGCCCATGATATCGCCCAAGACATGGAGACGCCGATGGGATCTTGGTTGCATGCGTTGCTGCACCTCATCGAGGGCGACCTCAGCAATGCCCGATATTGGTTCATCGAAGCTGGCCGGCCGGTGCAAAAGCTGTCGCAGGTCGATGAGCTTTGGAATGAAATTGCCAAAGAAATCCTATGAACACGCATACTCTACATATCGCTTTTCTGTTTATTTGCGCGACCCTCTTCTCGCAGGAAAAAGGCTCCCCTATTTTGGGGCACGGCACCCTCCGTTACTCGGTCGATTTCAATTGGGCGAAGGCTGACCCTAAGGTTGCCCCGGTGGTCAACTCGCACGCGCTCGCCGAGGATAAGGCAGGTCGTATCTATCTCGTCACCGACCACCCGAAGAACGACTTCATCGTCTTCGAGAAGGACGGCCGCTATGTCCGCTCGATCAGCGCCGGCCTCGGCGGCGGCCACGGTCTGGAGATCTTCGAGAAAGACGGCGTGGAGTATCTTGTACACGTCGACTCTGGCTGGCACATGGCTGCCGAGGGCTGGAATGCTTCCGCGGTGGAAGGTCGAATCACGCTGTTGACGACCGAGGGCAAGGTCGTGCGTAAGTTCCCGACGCCGAAGGAACTCGGCCTGAGCGACGGCAAATTCATGCCGTGCGACGTGGCCTGGACGCCGGCCGGCACGTTGCTCATCGCCGACGGTTACGGCTCGAACCTCATCTACGAATTTTCCCTCGAAGGGAAGTTGCTCAAGAAATGGGGCGGCCCCACGAAGGACGCCGCGAGTCTCAGCAATGCGCACGGCATCTCGATTGATACCACGGATCCGCGCGGCCCGCTCGTCTGGGTACCTTCGCGCAGCCAGAACCAGATCAAGGCGTTCACCTTGGACGGCAAGCATGTCGACACCCTTGATCTGCCCGGCGCTTTCGCGGGGCAGCTGTTCTTCCGTGGTGACAAGATTTATACCGCCGTCTGCTGGAGCAAGGATGCCAAGGGCAAGCGCCTCGCGCAGTCGGGCTTCCTGCTCGTGCTGGATCGCGCCACGAAGAAGGTCCTCAGCGCGCCCGGCGGCAACGAGCCCAAATATGTCGACGGTAAGCTCCAGCCGCTTAGCCAGGCCCAGCCGGTCTTCAAGCACGGCCATGATCTCTTCGTGGACTCCGCCGGCGACATCTACCTCGGCGAATGGAACGCCGACCGCCGCTACCCATCCAAGCTGACCTTGGTGAAGTAACTCAGCTGATCAGCAGCAGGCGCGGAGAGCCGGGGCGGTTTTCCGGGGCGCGGTGGATGCAGGGCGGCACCGGGCTATCCGGCCAGCGCGTGGCGATGCGCCAGAGGGCGAATGTTCCGAAAGGGTAGGGCGTCGCACCGGGCTTGGGCGCGTAATGCGAGTCGTAGCTATGTTCGTGTAGGAACTCGGCGAACCCCGCGTCGTCCGCACCGCCGTATTCCTTCAGCAGCTGCTCGCGGATCTCCGTGATCTCGACCTTGAGGAGGGCGTCCTCGTTGCGGAGGCCTTCACTGCTGGCTCCGAAGTAGGTGCAGAGCCACGTGTCGACCTCGACGGGGGCGCTGTCGACGTGGAACGAGGTGACGTCCGTCGGCACGGTGCCTGCGTCGAATCCGCATACGCAGTCGTAAACGCAATTGAGCGACGGTACCAAGTCGTGGTCGCGCAGTAACTGCTGGTCGGCGAGCATCGCTTCGGCGGCGAGTTGTCCGGCCGGGGTCAGCTCCAGCGAGCGGATGCGTTCATCCTCGAGCACTACGATGCCTTCGCCGGGCCCAAGCTTCGCGATGACCTCGGCGTAATCGCCGGGCAATGTGCGTTCCCAGCAGAGCGCGTTGACGCCGTCGTCGAAGCGCGTGGACCAGAGTTCCTCGAAGCTCCGCACCTGGCGGATGCGGGATAGGCCGGCGTCGCTCACTTCAGCGCGAAGCGGACGGCGAATTCCTTGGCGAGTGCGTTGTAAGCGACGGCGCCCGGGGAATGAATGTCGTATTGGAAGATGGTCTTGCCGTGACTGGGGGCCTCTGAAAGCCGAATCGTCCGGGGAATCATCGCCTTCATGACGAGCTCAGGGAAGTGGGTCTTCACTTCTTCGACGACCTGCCGCGAAAGATTCGTACGCACGTCATACATCGTCATCACAATCGCGCCGACAGTGAGCTTATCGCCGGCTCCCGCGGATTTCAGCTGATCGACGACACCGAGGATTTGGCCAAGGCCTTCCATCGCGAGGTATTCGGTCTGCAGGGTGACGATGAGATGATCCGACGCAGCCAGCGCGTTCATCGAGAGCATGCCCAGGGCGGGCGGGCAGTCGATGAGGATGGCCTTGTATTTGCCTGAGGCGATGAGCGGAGCGAGCGCATCGCGTAATCGTGTCAGGTAATTTTCGGCTTGGGCGAGTTCGGACTCGACGGCGGCGAGATCGACTTCGGAGGGAATCAGGTCGAGCTTATCGGTGGAGGTCGCGACGACCATGTCGGCGGCGTTAGCTTCGCCGTGCAGGACTTTATAAAGCGATTTGCCTTCGGTCTTTTCGATACCGAGTGCGCTGGTAGCATTGGCTTGCGCGTCGAGGTCGATGACAAGGGTGGGGATACCGAGTCGGGCAAGGCCGGCGCCGAGGTTGATCGTCGTCGTCGTCTTGCCGACGCCGCCTTTCTGGTTCGCGATGGAGAATATTTTAGCCACTTAAGCGTCCTCGATTGGGCGTTCGACTTCGGTGGGGGCTTCGTAATCGATGCCAGCGAGGCCAAAACCGAAGTTCTTATGGAAGTCGGTCTGGTAGCCAGCGAAGTCGGCGTGCGCATCGAAGGTTTCCGTCGTAATCGTCGGCCAAATATCGAACACGGCCTTCTGGACGTCGGCGGACATTTCCCAGTCATCGATGCGGACGCGGCCGTTCTCGTCGAAGTCGAGGGCGTTGCCGTTGTACATCTGCTTTTCAAAGAGGCGTTGGATCTGTTCGATGCAACCTTCGTGGGTGCCCTTGGCCTTCATGATTTTGAAGAGCAATGAAACGTAGAGAGGGACGACGGGGATGGCGGAGCTGGCCTGGGTGACGACGGCTTTGTTCACCGAAACGAAAGCGCGGCCGCGGTGGAGCTTCATCAGGCTGTCGATTTTGCGGCCGGCGCGTTCGAGGTCTTCCTTGGCCTTGCCGATGGTGCCGTCCTTGTAGATGGGCCAAGTGACTTGAGGGCCGATGTAAGAATAGGCGACGGTCTGGCAGCCTTCCTTGATCACGCCTGCTTGGTCGAGCGCGTTCATCCAGATTTCCCAATCCTCGCCGCCCATGACCTTGACCGTCTGCGCGATATCGTCGGCGGAAGCGGTCTCGAGCGTGACGTCGTTCACGATCTTACGATCGGTGTCGAGGTTCTTGGCATGGAAAGCGGCACCCGTCGGCTTGAGGACGGACTTGTACGTCACGCCGTCAGGCGCGGTACGACGCGGGGAAGCGAGAGAGTAAACGACGAGGTCGATCTTACCGCCAGGCATCTTGGCTTTGATGGCGTCGATGACTTGGGTTTTTAATTCAGCGGAAAACGCATCGCCATTGATGGAGACTGCCTTGATGCCCGCCTTGTTGGCTTCGGCGTGAAACCCCGTGGTATTATACCATCCGGGCGAACCAGGCTTGTCACCTTCGCCGTTGCGTTCGAAAAATACGCCGAGCGTTGCGGCCCCAGAACCGAAGGCGGCGGCGATACGCGAAGAGAGTCCGTAGCCCGTGGAGGCGCCGATGACCAAGACCGATTTGGGTCCGCCTTGGAGGGGCTGGCGGGATTTCACATAGGCGATCTGCTCGCGGACCGCGGCGGCACAGCCGTCGGGGTGGGAGGTGATGCAGATGAACCCACGGACACGGGGCTTCACGACTTGCTGGGACATAACTCCACCTTTGAAGAGGCAGATACTGAGTTCAATCCGTAAGTATGAGGGCAGGGATGGTCAGCGGACCGCGCCCGTATGGTTTCCTCTCGCTTGTGCCGCTTTCTTGCCGTCTCTTCTGGGCATGTTCAGCTCCAGGCTTGATTTTGCAGATACCACCAACGCCTTAAGCAAGGCGCGCGATCGGCGTAAAGTGGCAGGGCAATCGACCATTGATTTATCCGACTCCAATCCGGCCAACGCGGGGTTCTCCTGGTCGGTCGCTGATTTAGGTTCCTTGCTCCGACGTGAGGGTATCCAGCGCCAAGATCCGGATCCGCATGGCCTGGCCGTGACGCGCACGGCGATTTCCGATTATTATACCGTGCGCGGAGCCCGCGTGCCCACGGATCGGTTATTTATTTCGGCGAGTACCAGTGAGAGTTACAGCTGGTTATTTAAATTATTGTGCAATCCTGGAGACGAAGTCCTCGTGCCGGAGCCCGCTTATCCGTTACTCGAAGTGATCGCCGCCCTCGAAGGCGTGACCTTACGGCCTTATCAGGTGGTGCAACTGGCCGGCGAGTGGGTCATCGACACCGCTAGTCTTTCCGTGACACGGCAGACCAAGGCCATCGTCTGCATTAATCCCTCCAATCCCACGGGTTCTTTTGTGAGCCGCCGCGACCGCGATGTCTTGCGTGGCTTTGCCCAAAAACACGGCTTGGCTATTTTGTGCGATGAAGTCTTTTTGGATTATCCGGCAGAAGGAGTCGCTTCGCCAGGCACGTGGGCCGGGGAGGCGCAAGTCGCCACGTTTGTTTTGAGCGGGCTTTCCAAGGTCGCCCTGACCCCTCAATTGAAGCTCGGTTGGATCGCCGTCGCTGGCCCGATTGATTTCGCGATGGAAGCCTGTCGTCGATTGGAGCATATCGCGGACGCTTTTCTTTCGGTAAATACGCCAGCTCAACTGGCCCTGCCAGATTTGCTTCGCCGGGCTGAGCCCTTGCGGGCTTCCGTGCGGGCGCGGGTCGCCCAAGGCGATGCGGCTGTGCGCTTATGGGCGATTAATTCAGCCAACCGCTGTACCGTTTTACCTCGGGCCTCGGGCTGGTCGGCGATCGTCACCCTCCCGCCCGGGGTTTCAGAGGAGAAGCTCCTTCTTAATGCGATCGATGAGGGGGTTTGGGCTCACCCAGGTTATTTTTACGGAATGGCGCCTATCACGCCGAGTGTCGTTTTAAGCCTTTTGACCCCGCCAGACATGCTTTCGGCAGGGCTCCAGGCCTTGGATCGGGCTTTGAAACGGAGCTAGGCGACCAATTACCGCTTGCCAAGCGGCTCAGCACTCCTTTGCTCCGACTTTCCAAAAGGAGCTCGAACACTATGTCCCGTATCTGCAGCGTCACCGGCAAGCGCCCTCACAAAGGCCGTCGTATCATTCACCGCGGTCAATCCAAGAAGAGCGGTGGTATCGGCTTCCAGCTGGTCAAACAGACCAAGCGCGTATTCCGTCCCAACGTCCAGCGCATCCGCGTGCTCCAGCCTAACGGCTCGGTGAAGCGCCAATGGGTGTCCGTGAAGGCGATCAAGGCTGGTCTCGTCACCAAGGCCTAAGACCTCTCCCCCCTAAAGGAGAAATAGCGACCCGCCGCCTGGCGGGTTTTTTGTGCCTAATGGGTCGCGTGCTCGCAGTTATTCCCGAAATTCGCGACGTCTCCGCTCCGAAGGCCTGAAGTTATTTAGCGGGTAAAGCGCTGCCAGAGGACGGCGCCCCAGATGGCCATACCGATCACGATCGTCAGGAAGACGGCGGCGCTGCCCATGTCTTTGGCGCGTTTGGCCAAAGGGTGGCGCTCGAGCGAAATATGATCTGTATTCGCTTCGATGGCCGAGTTGATGAGTTCGACAATAAGGATAAGTTGCAGGACCGAAAAGAGGAGGGCGTGCTCGAGCAAGCTGATGCCAGGGATGAGCCACGCGATGACTGACAAGGGTATGACGATCATGAGCTCCTGCTTGAAGGCCTCCTCGTGCTTGGCCGCTGCCCGAAGTCCGTCCCAGGTATAACGAAGAGCGTTGATTACACGAAACAGGCCCCCCTTTGATTTCATCGTTTTACCGTAAGGCGTCGGG
>Ga0209086_10000708_pt1 | contig 28083 bp, 25 predicted proteins | sample M_130207_XF_Meta_FD_187312 | JGI IMG/M metagenome (GOLD analysis project Ga0209086, IMG submission 187312) | Freshwater microbial communities from Lake Montjoie, Canada to study carbon cycling - M_130207_XF_MetaG (SPAdes) (version 2) | ecosystem: Environmental > Aquatic > Freshwater > Lake... | reverse complement strand
CCCAACCAGTCGTGGTCACTTCGCCAGCCACAACGCACAAGCCAGTGGTGACAAGCGTTTCACACGCCACGCGGCTCTTTGGATCTTGCGCAAGCATGGCGTCAAGAATGGCGTCCGAAATTTGGTCAGCCAGTTTGTCCGGGTGGCCCATCGACACTGACTCGCTTGTGAAAAGATGCTTTGATGACATTCCAGTTTCCTTGTGTGAAGTGTTGTTGAAAGTGTTTGAAATAACCGTACGAATGAAGGGGACTATGGTAGCGATCCCTTTGACGCTTGGGGCGTCCTACACTGTGAATCGGAGACCACAATGAATATTCAAATGCAACTCTCTCGAATTTTTATTCGTGAAATGACGGACATGCAAATCATTGAGCTTTCCGAAGTGGGCGGCACGCGCGCATTTCCAATTGTGATTGGTCTGCCGGAAGCGTCCGCGATTGAGCGTCGCTTGAAGGGCATTGAAATTTCACGCCCGCAGACCCATGATTTGCTGGCCAACACAATTCAGGCGCTTGGCGGCGAGTTGTTGCGAATTGAAATCACCAGTTTTTCGCAAGGGACCTATTTCGCGCGGCTGATTATTTCCAAGAATGGTGAGGAGATTGAAATTGATTCGCGTCCATCCGACGCCATCGCGCTTGGAATTGCAAAGAGCATTCCAATTTCTGTGGCCGAGGAAGTGTTGGAAGCCGCTAGCGCTCAAGCCGCGGCTGGCATCAATTCAGTGCCGGAGATCTGCGCCGACATGGAAGATGAAGACGACGATCAAGATGATGACGAAGACGAGAATTTGTGAGTGGCAACGCAATCCGCCCGTTCTATTTCTTGGGTTGTGTTTGATCTTGGTGGAGTGATTATTCGCATTCACCATTCTTGGCAACACGCGGCAGCGGCGGCGGGGCTTCTTGTCTCCAACAATCCAGCGCATGACTTGACGCGTATTCCAATGCTTGATCCCACTCAGCATCGCGCGGATGATTTTCGAAAACTTGTTTCAGCGCATCAACGCGGCATTCTTCCACATGAGGATTTTTGCAAGGGAGTGAGCGAGTTAACCGCGGGTTTGGTCAGCACTCAGGATGTGGCCCGTATTCACAAGTCAGTGATTGTTGGCGCTTACGATGGCGCGGAGCAACTTCTGCAGGATTTGAAAGTGCGCGGCATTTCAACGGCGTGTCTTTCAAACACCAATCACCAACATTGGGAAATCATGCGCGATATTTCAGCTTTTACCGCAATTCAGCATCGCTACGCCTCGCACTTGTTTCAATTGGAGAAGCCAAATCAAGCCATTTTCCGCGCATTTGAGAGCGCCACTCAGGCGCGTCCGGTGGACATTCTTTATTTCGACGATCTCGCGGAAAATATCGCCGCGGCTACGCAAGCCGGGTGGCGCGCTGAACTGATTGATCCAAATTTTGAAACAGTGCCGCAAATTCGCCACGCTTTAGAAACCCACGGCGTGCTGTTATGAAAAGATATTTCCAATTATTTCTTGGCTTTCATGCTTCGTCGCGTCGCACCTTTGCCTTGTATGGAGTCGCGCCATGAAAATAAATTTGCAACATCGATCCCACGATTTCATTTTCCGACGCCTCCCGCAAGATGTTCGTAAGGTGTCTCCCCATGAATGAGCAGTCATTATCTGGATCGCATAAATCCATTCCAGAGCCATTGTGTCAACGCTCTCTACTTCAAGCCGCGCCACTTTCGGGCACAATTAAATTGCGTCCCGAAGATTTTTTGGTGGAAGAGCTTCCGCTCTACGATCTCACCGGCGAAGGCGAGCATTTACATTTAGGAATTCAGAAAATTGGAATTCGCCATGATGAACTCATAGACATTATCGCGCGCCATTGTGGTGTTTCGCCGCGCGCCATTGGCTACGCGGGCATGAAGGACAAGCATTCGGTTGCGCAACAATCGCTCTCCATACATCTGCCTGGTCAGGCTGATCCGCTGCCCTTGGAACATGCGCATGTGCACATTCTTTGGACCAAACGCCATCAAGCCAAGTTGCGTGTTGGACAGCTTCGCGGCAATCGCTTCGCCATTCGCGTGCGCAATATTGAACCCGCGTGCATTCCACGAATTCACCGCGATCTGTATCGCTTGTCACAGAGCGGCGTCCCAAACGCCTTTGGTCCGCAGCGATTTGGATATCGATTGAATGGCCACATTCTTGGGCGCTTGCTTGTGTTGCAAGATTGGCAAGGTTTTCTAAATGAATTGCTGGGCGCAACGGGCACTCCATTTCCAGAGTGGCAAAGAGATCGCCGCGACACGTTTCACAAGAATGAATTTCGCGCGGCGATTGCGCATTGGGCACAGTCCGATCTTGCGGAGCGCGCAGCGTTAAAGGCGCTCGCGGAGGGCGCTACCGCAAAGGCCGCGGTAAAAGCCATCAAGCCGCAAATGCGCGACTTTTGGATTTGCGCGTTGCAGTCCGCCATCTTTAATTCGGTGCTGGATCAACGCTTGCACGCCAACACATTTGACCGCTTCATCGCCGGCGATTTAGCTTTCCTACATGAAGGTGGCGCAATTTTCCGAGTCACGCAATCCATGCTGGAGAACGCGCAAGAGATTTCCACTTTGCAAACACGACTGAACACATTTGAAATTTCACCAAGCGCGCCGTTGGCTGGTCCTGGAGTCATGTGGGGCGAAGATGCCGCATTGCCGATCGAACTCAATGCCATCAATCAATTCGCACTCACTCAGCAACATTTTCTTGATCCACATTTCGAACCTTCCGGTTCGCGAAGGCCGCTGCGCATTGCGCTTACCCATCCGCAAGCGGAAGCCGGCGTGGACGAACACGGAAACTTTGTGCGCGTGGCATTTGATCTTCCAAAGGGCGCCTACGCCACAAGCGTGCTGCAGGAATTATTTGGTGGCGCAATTGTTCAAGACAATTTATAAAAAATAATTTGCTCTGCGAAAGTGTTTCTCACGCTAATTTCACGACGATATTTAATTACCTTCAACAAATAGCAATGGCGATCGGTCGATTGGCTCAGCCTTCAGTTCGAGTGTTTCTTCGACGCACCATGAATCCCGCCGCCATTCCTAGAAGAGCAATCGCGCCAGGGGTTGGAACAACGCTTGGTGGTGGATAATCACCTGGTGGCAGACCAGAGCCGCCATCATCTAAAGCTTGCATTGGAGAAGTATTGTTGCTCGGCAAGTTGTATCCAGGGTCTGGCAGCGGCCCCTCTACGCCGTTTTGTGGTCTATTAAATATGGGTCCAATGATTTGCGAGACGAATGCGGCATCGTCTGCAAGGACCGGAGGCTCACTTTCAAATGGACTAATTGAAGGACTGAAGATGTTGGAAGAAATTGGGGCGGCAGCCTGCGCATACGTGACATACGAAGAAGTTTCTAAGTCGTTTATTGAACCCAATGCAATCATGTCCAACGACGGAGCGTCGCTGGCGTACACAATTGACTCTTGCACTCCAACAGACATTAATTTTATCGCGGTATTTGAACCCGCGGGGCATTCCAATTGATAGCCAACAACTTTGTCAGTTGCTTCAACTTTCAAATCGCCTGATAGATCAAGACCAACAACGCACATTCTCTGGGGGCTTGAAGCGTTTTGGGGAATGATTGAAAGTCCTGTCATTCCTTTGGCCATGTCGGTTGGACTTAATTCCAGCGTGCGACCAAATTGGAGCGACTCTTGAATTTCAGCATTGCCCGCAAGAATTGGCGTGATTTTGATTGTTCCGTTGGGAACGGCGCCCATAAGAACAAGTTCTGGGGTTTTGTCATCGGCCAATGGGTTGTTGTCGCGCTCTGGGAGTGACAAGAAAACTTGAGTTCGCGTGGCGCGATTTCCAGTTGGCGCAATCATTCGACCAAAGTCCGATGATTGTGTGACATCAAGGGCGGTCATGCCTGGAACTTGATTCATATCTTGGCTTAAAGCGAATTGAAACGCTCCGTGATCCGCGCCAATGGCGGAGTCCGCAACGGCTTCGAATTTTTCCGCGTTCTTATTGGATTGCGCGAATAGTTTCACAGCAACAGGTGAATGAAAATCCGCGCCCTTGAGTTGAAATGTTTTTTCTCCAAGCGTGACCGAGTTCATTCCAATATTGGATTTGAAAACGCCAGACACGAAAATTGTTGGGGCGCCATTGTCCCACAGGGAAATATTTGTAGGGGTTACTCCGCTCGCACAGGCCAATGTGGTGGTGAAACCAATGGCCGCCACGGATTGAATGAAGGGTCTCAGCGCAACGATGGCGCACAAGCCTTTTTCCTGCCTCATACTGTTAAAAATAAACATCGCGAACCTTTTCCTCTCTTAGATTTCCAACATTTCTTCAGACAGTGAACGAGTTGGTTGATCTGTCCAGAATCAGTCTTGCGACGGAACTTGAACAAATAGCAACTGCATTCAACCTATGATTCATCCGCAGGAATCAAAAACAGGTTCCTTCGATTTTTAATGAATGTGTGCGTTTTTTTGAGCTTTGTAAGCCCATAACCTAAACAGGGCGCTTCGCAAATCGCCTGCGGGCAAAGAAATTTTTTAGAAGTCCAGCCGCTTCTTGTTTGTAAACCCCGCCAGCACAAGGAAGTCTGTGATTCAGTCGAGCGTCTTGGGGAATGTCATAAAGCGAACCCACCGCGCCAGCCTTGGGGTCGCTGGCCCCGAACAACAAAGCCTCCAATCGAGAATTCACAATCGCTCCAGCGCACATGGGGCAGGGTTCAAGCGTGACGGCTAAACGGCAATCATGAAGGCGCCAGCGACCAAGTTTGGCGCCTGCCAGTCGAAGCGCCACCAGTTCCGCGTGGCCAGCAGGATCATTGGAGGCTTCGCGGTCATTCGCGGCTTGTGAAATAATTTCTTCGCCGCGGTACACAATGGCCGCCACCGGAATTTCACCGCTAACGCCAGCGGCGCGCGCCAGGTGCAGTGCGCGACTCATCATTTCAAGGTCGATGCGCGATAGCCAATCGTGTTGCCGTTTGTGCAATGCCAACGTTGCGGCAACTCTGCATCGCGTGCGCGGCCATGTGGTCAAGCGCATTAACGCTCTCCGCGAAAGAGTCGAGTGAAGCGTTTGGAAACTTCGCCGCCGGCAACGGCATGCGGTGGAGCTATGCGCAACAAAATAATTCCCAACTCATACAGCAAATACAACGGCACAAACATAATGAAGAGAGAAATTGGATCGCCTGTCGGCGTAATGATGGCCGACAACAAAAGCGCCAGAAAAATCGCGTAGCGACGGAATTTCCCTAGTGATTGCACGTCAAGCACGCCAATCCATCCCAGTAACAGAACAACCAACGGCGCTTGAAACGCGACGCATGTTCCCAAAATGAATGTCAGTGTGAAATCAAGGTAATCAGCCAGCCGAAATTGTTGCGCCAGCCTGGTGGCGTGCATCAATGGCACCGTGAATAGTTCAATGCCTGTGGAATCGTGTGGCGCGGCAACTACAAGTTTGTGGTCGGGCGTCATCCACATTTGCCCAACCACAATATGGCTTGGAGTTTCTGAAAGTATGGGAATGGTGAACGCGTTCGGCGCGGGCGTGGTCGCCTCAACGGACGACGTGTTGATGGGAATCAGTGCGGGGGACTCGCTGCCAAAACTCACAAGCACATCAAGCATGATTGGCATTAAAATAAAATAGAGCAGCGAGAAACCTGCGAGCGTGAGCAGGGAGCTGAGTGGAATTAAAAACCGCACAAAGCGTTTTTCATGGGCGTACAAACCGGGCTCGATGAATTTCCACACCTGCCAAAAAATCCAAGGACTGCTGGCCACGATCGCGGTGATCAGGCTGAGATACATGTCGGTTGAAAGCGCCTCGATGGGGCTTAGTACTTGTAGTTGCGCTGGCAAGTCGTGCGCCTTGAGCGCGGCAATCGCCGGCGCGCACAAAAAATCACGAATGACTTCGGCGTAGGAAAATGCAAGTATGGCCAGTGGAATTGGTAGGGCAATGGCCCACAACAAGCGTCGGCGCAATTCCTCCAAATGATCACCAAAGCTCATGGAGCCTTGCGTTGGATTGGGATCATGATCAACGGTCATGTTGCGATGCTAGCCGCCGATTGGCGTGAGTTTTTCCAGCGGCAGACTGAAAAATCGCACGGCGTTGTCGTCTAGCACATTCAGAAATGTCGCCTCGTCAACGCCGCGAATTTTGGCCAAGTGTCGCGCCACAACAATGGAATGAGCGGGACGATTTGGTTTGGCCGTTCGCATGGGTTCAGGCGAAAGAAAGGGCGCGTCGGTTTCAGCCATGATTCGATCCGCGGGAACAAGTTTGGCGGCCTCGGCTACTTCGGGAGCGTTGCGATAGGTCACCACGCCGGTGAATGAAATGCACGCGCCAAAATCCAGAACTTTTCGCGCCTCATCGGGAGTGCCTGTGAAGCAATGAAAAACAAATCGATCACTTGGTAAACCACTGGCGCGCAAAATAGGAATTAAATCATCAAATGCTTTCCGGCAATGAATGACGATGGGTTTTGAAAGACCTTCATCGGACCAGCGCGCAATGCGATCAAGTTGCGCGTCGAGCATGGTGCGCTGCAGCGATGCGACAGGTTTTTCATAATGATTGTCAAGGCCAAGTTCGCCCCACGCAACGCAACGAGGATGCGCGGCGCACGCGCGTAGCACGCCCCAATCAACGGGGTCATCGGTTGAAAGCGGATGAATGCCAGCCGTAAACCAAAGGCGCGGATCACTTTCAGCCAAAACGCGTGCCGCGTTGGAGTCTTCGCTGTTCGTGCCAATGGAAATGCACGCACGCACTCCGGCGGCTTCGGCGGCGTCCAATTCCTCCTTCAGGCGATTGCGAAATGGCTGATATGTGAGATGGCAGTGGGTGTCGATCATGTGAATTGGGTCGACCGTACCACTCCAATGCTCCTTGTGGCAGAGGAAAACGGGTAGAATTGAAATATAGGTCTTATAACACTAAAATCAGTCAGGGTATGTCTTTCGAAGGCCATAAATGATGTAAATGCATTAATTACAAAGATTTACAAATTTATATCCTTCTATTTTTTAAAAAACTGTGAACGGATATTGATTACATAAATCGCAATTGAAACGATGAGCTATCTATAAGCCGGTTCATCTAAAAGTGAAATGGGTCCACGGGTCCATGCGGCGTGCGCGGAAACATAAGTTGCATAATAAATGAAGAAGTTTCTGAAATTTGAAAATCATGCCTCGCCTGGACATGAGTCTTTGTTTTGTGTTTCAAAATGTTTTCCCATTGTTGACGCATGCAGGGGAACACCCGTAGGATTGTTTATTCAGACATTGTGAAACTTTTCACAATGTTTTACTTGCCTCTAACAGGAACACTTCTTACCCGTGAGTCGCTTCCTCTTTCCACGCTGGTCCAACGCATTTCTTCCCCTTGTGATTTTGCTTGGCGCCCTTGCGCCACTGTATGTGGGGCTGTTTGTTGCATATGGGTTTAGTCCAAAGACTTTGGAAGCGGGATACATGCCCACGCAACCTGTTCCATATAGTCACGCGATTCATGCGGGCAAGTTGGGAATGGATTGTCGCTACTGCCACACAAGTGTTGAGAAGGCTTCATTCGCTGCAGTGCCTGCAACTCAGACGTGCATGAATTGTCACACACAGATTCATCGCGAAAGCCCCAAGCTTGAGAAGGTTCGTTCCAGTTATGAAACAGGAATGCCAATTGAGTGGGTTAAGGTGCATAAACTGGCGGATTACGCCTATTTCAATCATTCCGCGCACGTTGTGCGTGGCGTTGGTTGTGTTGAATGTCACGGACGAATTGATCAAATGACTGTTGTATATCGCGTGGCTCCACTTTCCATGGGATGGTGTTTGGAATGCCATCGCAATCCAACCGATCGAATTCGTCCTCCATCCATGGTGACGCAAATGGCGTGGGACCAGAACAAAGAAATGACCGAGGCGCAACGCGTCGAGTTACAAAATCTCAACAACATTCACCCCAACGATAATTGCTCAACATGCCATCGATGAGTTCATCAAAAGATATTTCGCTTCCGATCAATGACGCGCAACAAAGTGGTTGTGGTTGCTCGTCAACGCAAGACACGTCCGCGCAACAAAGTGGTTGCGGTTGCTCGTCAACGCAAGACACGTCCGCGCAACAAAGTGGTTGTGGTTGCTCGTCAACGCAAGACACATCCGCGCAACCCAATGTTGCTTCCACTGGCCGCTCATTGTGGCGTTCGCTTGGTGCGCAATCCGCCGACGCGGAAGCCAGTGCATTTGCCGCGCGCGAATTTTCCTCCGCCAGCGATGTGCTTGAAGGTGATGACCGCCGCAACTTCATCAAGATCATGGGCGCGGGTTTTGCGCTTGCAGGCATGGGGCTGACGGGTTGCCGTCGATGGCCGGAGTCAAAAATTGTTCCAAACGCAAGTCAGCCCGCAAACCGCACGCCTGGCGTGTCGGTGACCTATTCAACGGCCGTTGATTTCATGGGTATTGGATATGGACTTGTCGCCACAAGTTTCGATGGCCGGCCAATCAAACTTGATGGCAATACCGCGCATCCATATTGGGGCGGTACTTCCACAAGTTGGATGCAGTCGCGCGTGCTTGAACTGTACGACCCTGATCGCAGCCGCCAAGTTTTTCGCGCAGGCAAACCATCCACTGACGCTGAATTTAAATCGTGGTTGGGCGAGCGCGCCAAAGCAATGCAAGCCAAGCAGGGCGATGGCCTTGTCGTTCTCACCGAGAAGACTTCAAGCCCAACTATGTTGGACATGATTGCGCGCTTCACACAGACTTTCCCAAAAGCAAAAGTTGTTCAGTGGAATCCCATCTTTGGAAACACGCATCGCGAAGGTTCCAACATTGCGTTTGGGCAGTCAATTCGTTCGCAACCGCAACTTGAAAATGCCACCGTGATTGTGGCCCTTGATTGGGATCCATTCTCCGCAAGTCCATTCGCCTTGCGTAACATGCGCAGTTGGGCCGATGGTCGCCGCGTGCGCGCAGAAGATCCAACCAAACAGACGCAAAACAGAATGTATGTGGTTGAAGCCGGAGTGAGCGTTTCTGGAATGGCCGCAGATAGTCGCTTGGCTGTTCGTCGCGGCGACATGCCGGTGTTTGTTGCAATGCTTGCGCAAGCGCTTGGAATCACTGGGGATTCAGCATTGAAGTCAGCCATTGATCGATTGGCTTCGTGTCCCGCTTCAAAAAATATTGTGGGCGATGGCGAAAAAGAAATTTTCGAACAACTTGTCAAAGACTTGAAGGGCGCCAAAGGCACCTCCGTGTTGGTGTGTGGCGATGGTCAACCTGCGGAAGTTGTCGCGCTGGTGGCCGCCATCAATGAATCGCTTGGCGCAAATGGAAAAACTCTGAACATGGAGCCAATGTCTGCGGACACTATGGGCTTGCCTGAACTTGTGAAGTCCATGAACGCGGGTCAAGTGGACACGCTCATGATTCTTGGCGCCAATCCTTGTTACAACGCGCCCGCGGATTTGGATTTCTCCAAGGCCATGGGCAAGGTTCCCAACGTCGCGCGCGTGGCGTATTACCGCGATGAAACCAGCATGGATTCCGCGTGCACATTCCATGTGCCACAGTCTCACTTCTTGGAAAGTTGGGGCGATGTGAGCGCGCCAGACGGAACTCTTTCCGTTCAACAGCCGCTGATTCAACCCATGATTGATCCCGCGCAAGGCGGACATAGCGCCATTGAAGCGCTTGGCATGTTGTTGACAATGTCACTTGGTGATTCACAACCACAAGATGGATACGCAATGGTGCGCCGCACGCACATGGCTCTGAGCGGTCTCACGGGTTCAACTTTTGAATCATCGTGGCGCACTTGGCTTGACACCGGAATGATTGTGGGCAAACCAATCACAAGCGCAAATGTTTCTTCACGCCCCAGCGACATTGCTCGCGCCGTGAACATGCTTGCCGATGCGCAACCTGCCAGCCGTGACGCCAGCGTTGAATTATGTTTCATGAATGACGCGCGCGTATTTGACGGCTGCTTTGCCAACAATGGTTGGTTGCAAGAACTTCCAGATCCTGTCACAAAAATCACGTGGGACAACGCCTTGCTTATGTCTGTCGCAACAATGCGAAGGCTTGGTTTAAGTCAAGGCAGCATGGTTACGGTGAACGCAGGCGGCCGCAGCATGCAAGCCGCGGCGTTTCCAGTTCCAGGCATGGTTGATGATTGCGTTTCGATCACGCTGGGTTGCGGTCGCGGCGAGTCCGCGGGGCGACTTGCGGTTGACGCCGGTTTCAACGCGTATCCAATGCGCACAACTTCCACCATGCGTCTTGTACGCGGCGCAACAGTGCAGGCCACTGGCGCCATGTACACATTCGCGCACACGCAAGATCACGGAAGCGTGGACGCCGCGCTTATTCCAAGCGTTCCACATGACGGCATTCAAGAACGTTTGCCAACACTTGTGCGCCAAACTTCGTTGGCGTCGTACAAGACCCACCCCGATTTCGCCGGCCATGCTGTGCACACGCCGCATCGCTTGTCGCTGTGGCAAGAAAATAATTTGGATGGCGCGCATTTCCGATGGGCCATGTCCGTGGATCTCACCACATGCACGGGTTGCAGCGCGTGCGTGACCGCGTGTCAGTCGGAAAATAATATTCCAATCGTGGGTAAGGACCAAGTGAAGCGTGGCCGCGAAATGTTCTGGATCCGCATCGATCGATATTTCCGCGGCGCCGATCCAGCCAAGCCAAACGGTTTCGCCATTCAACCAGTGGCCTGCATGCACTGTGAAAATGCGCCGTGCGAGCAAGTGTGTCCCGTTGCCGCAACCGTGCATGACGCCGACGGCATCAACAGCATGGTGTACAACCGCTGCATTGGCACGCGCTACTGCAGCAACAATTGCCCGTACAAAGTGCGCCGTTTCAATTTCTTCGATTACCAACGGCGCGAACCTGTGCGTGAGCAAAGTGGTCCATTGGCCGTGAAGCCAGAGTATTACGTTGACACCGGCCCCAATGAATGGGTGCGCATGCAACTGAATCCAGAAGTGACGGTGCGCATGCGCGGCGTCATGGAGAAATGTTCTTTCTGCGTGCAACGCATTGCCGCGGCCAAGATCAAGTACAAGAATGAATGGGTGAAGGCAGGCGGAACAAGTGGCGGCACTTCCAACTTCTCCATTCCCGATGGCGCCATTGTCACCGCGTGTCAACAAGCGTGTCCCGCGCAGGCAATTGTGTTTGGTGACTTGAATGATCCAAAGAGCCAAGTGAGCAAGTTGCACGCAAGCAAGCTTTCATACGGCATGCTTGAAGAACTCAATGTCAAGCCACGCGTGAAGTACATGGCCAAGGTCATTAATCCGGCCGTTGATCATTCGCAACACGAAGGTCATTCGTATACGCCTGCCCATGAAAATGACGGCAGTACCAACAAGAATCAAGGAGCGCATTCATGAGTTCGCTTCCTGTCAATCGTCAAACCGCTCTGCCAGGTTTCCAAGAAACCGACAACACCGCGGAAAATCCAGGCGTGCGTGCGCCGCTTGTGTTGAACATGGATCGCTTTGGGCAAGTCACTCGTCAAGTGTGCCAAGTTGCGGAATCCAAGAAGCCGCCATTTGCGTGGTACGTGGCGTTCACAGTCAGTTTGGGTCTTGTCGGATTGCTGGGCTTCTGCGTCAACTATCTCATCTTCACGGGCGTTGGTGTGTGGGGCTTGAACAATCCTGTCATGTGGGCGTTTGACATCACCAACTTTGTGTTCTGGGTTGGTATTGGTCACGCCGGAACGTTGATCAGCGCCATTTTATTCTTGTTCAGACAAAAGTGGCGCACGGGAATTAACAGGTTCGCCGAAGCCATGACTATTTTCGCGGTCATTTGCGCTGGACTTTTCCCGGGCATTCACGTTGGTCGCGTGTGGTTGGCGTATTGGCTTTTCCCAATTCCAAATCAAATGGACATGTGGCCGCAATTCCGCAGCCCGTTGTTGTGGGACGTGTTCGCGGTCAGCACCTACTTCACCGTTTCATTTGTCTTCTGGTTCGTGGGCATGGTTCCAGATTTAGCCACGCTGCGCGACCGCGCAAAGGGACGCATTCAACAATTCGCTTACGGCTTGTTCGCGCTTGGTTGGAGAGGCAGCAATCGACATTGGCATCGCTATGAAGTTGCGTACTTGTTGCTTGCCGCACTGAGCACGCCACTTGTGTTGAGCGTGCACTCCGTCGTGAGTTTCGATTTCGCGGTCAGCCAAGTTCCTGGTTGGCATACCACCATCTTCCCGCCTTACTTTGTAGCGGGCGCCATCTTTAGCGGCTTCGCCATGGTGGTCACGCTTGCGGTTCCGGCTCGCCAACTTTTCGGCTTGAAGGATTTGATCACGCTGCGCCACTTGGACAACATGAACAAAATCATCCTGGTCACAGGATGCATGGTGGGTTACGCCTACTCCATGGAATTCTTCATTGCGTGGTATTCCGGCGCCATGTATGAGCGCTTCGCGTTTGTGAACCGCGCCTTCGGACAATATTGGTGGGCGTACTGGATCATGGTGAGTTGCAACGTGATCACGCCGCAGTTGTTCTGGTTCAAGAGCATTCGTACCAGCATTCCAATTATGTTCGCGCTGTGTCTTGTGGTGAACATTGGCATGTGGTTCGAGCGCTTCGTGATTATTGTCACCAGCCTTGCGAATGATTTCCTTCCAACCAGTTGGGACTTCTTCACGCCGACGTGGGTTGACATGGGAACAATGATGGGCGCGTTCGGATTATTTGGAACGCTCTTTCTTTTGTTCTGCCGATACCTGCCGATGATCGCAATGGCCGAAGTGAAAGCCACCATGCCGCAAGCCAATCCGCATTGGTCTGGCTACGAAGCGCATGATGATCACGGACATGCAGGTGGTTCCGCAAAGCCATCATTCGCAAGTCCTGACGCGCTGCGAAGTCCTGGCAGCGGTCCAGATGGAGGTCCACCAGCGCTATGACAACTCTTTCCCCAATCAACCCGCCTGTCACGCAAGGCAATCAAATTCCGCGCAAGCGTTTGTACGGAATTTTGGCCGAGTTCCATGATCCAGCCGCGCTCATGGCAGCCGCGGACAAAGTTCGCATGGCGGGTTTTCGTTGGTGGGATTGCCACACGCCATTCCCCGTGCACGGTCTTGATAAAGCCATGGGAATTAAGCGCACTATTTTACCAGTGCTGGTATTCGGTGCGGGTCTCACTGGAACCACAATTGGTTTTTGTTTGCAAGCATTTACCAACGCCGCAAGTTTCTCAATTTGGGCGTTGGTGTGGGTCACCGGATATCCATTCTTAATCAGCGGCAAGCCACTGATCAGTATGCCTGCATTTATTCCTGTCATGTTCGAACTCACCATTTTGCTTTCCGCGTTGAGCGCCGTTGGCATTATGTTCCTGTTCAATGGATTGCCTCGGTGGAATCATCCGTTGCTTTCCAACAAGCGATTCTTGCGCGTCACTGACGATCGGTTTTTCATTGTGATCGAATCACGCGACCCGCGTTTCTTCGCCAGTCGAACTGAACAATTCCTGAAGGATCTTGGCGCCAAGGCCGTCGAGATGGTGGAGGCCTAATCGTCATGCCACGCATTTTTATTTTCGTTGGACTGATCTTGCTGTTGTGCTTGCTCCTGCCGCCCGCAATTATTGCTCGCGTTCGCAGCACGCCCAACTCCAATCTTCCAATCCATATTATTCAGGATATGGCGTTTCAATCCAAATATAAAACGCAAGCTGTCAATCCACTCTTCGCCGATCACAACACCATGCGTCCGCCAGTGATCAACGCGGTCGCTCGTGGCGAGACATATCTTGACGCGCATTTGTATGACGGGGTAATCGATGGTCAATGGGCCAATGTTCTTCCGTCTCAAATCAAAATGGATTTCGCCACGCTTCGTCGGGGTCAAGAGCGTTTCAATATTTATTGCTCGGTGTGCCACGGAATTTCTGGCGGCGGCAATGGCATTGTGAATCAGCGCGCCATGGAATTGGTCGCCAACACAAACGGTCCCGTGAATGGAACCGTGTGGGTGCAAGCCAAGAATTTGGTGCACGATGAACTTGTCACCGTGCAACCAATGGGACAAGTGTTCAACACCATCACATACGGCATTCGAAATATGGCCGGGTATGGAAGTCAAATTCCAACCGAGGATCGCTGGGCGATTGCGGCGTATGTGAAAGCGTTGCAGCGCAGCCAAAATGCTCTTGCTTCTGACGTTCCTGCGGGAACCAAAGTGACTGACAACGCAAGCGCTTCACCAACGCATGTTCAATTAAGCAATGCAACCGTGAATTCCTTTACCAATCCTGCCACGTCCATTGCGGAGGTAAAGGAATGAGCGCCAGCGCCACAGCCCTCAATTTAGGTTCTTCCAATATTCGCGCAGACGGATTATCCAAACCAGGATTGATGTTGCGATTTGTTGGATTTGCAATTTTAGTCGTTGCTTTTTTCATGGGCATGCGCTCGCCAGACCAAGGCTTGTTTCTCCGCTTCTGGATGCAATCTTGGTTGTTTGTCACCAGCGTCTCATTGGGTGGATTGTTCTTCTTGATCGTGCATCACATCACGCACGCGGGTTGGAGCGTTGTGGTGCGCCGCCCTGCGGAAGCAATCGCATCAAATCTGCAATGGGTTTGGATTGGTTTCTTGCCGTTCGTCTTCTATTGGTGGAAGGGCGATCTCAGCGTCATCTTTCCTTGGGCCAATCTTGACGCGCTGAAACTGATTTCTTTGGAAGAGGCGGAACTTGTGGGCAAGAAAGCCGCATTTCTCAATGACAAATTCTTCATGATTCGAGCCGCCGTGTATTTGGTGACTTGGTTCGTTCTGTCACGCTTCTTCGTCAGCAATTCAGTGGCGCAAGACAGCGATGGTTCCATGGCGCACACAAAAAAATTGGAAAAGTGGGCTGGGCCAGCCGCAATTTTGTTTGGCTTGACCACATCATTCGCGGCCTTTGACTGGATCATGAGCCTGAACCCCGCTTGGTTCAGCACCATGTTCGGCGTGTATTTCTTTGTGGGTTGCTGCACGGGTGGCTTCGCCTTCATCGGCATTGTGTGCTTGCGCTTGCAAGCGTTGGGCTATCTCAAAGGCATCATCACCACCGAGCACTATCAAGACATTGGCAAATTGCTGTTCGCCTTTGGCGTTGTGTTCTGGGCCTACATTGCATTCAGTCAATACATGTTGATTTGGTACGCAAACATTCCGGAAGAGACCGCGTGGTTCTTGGCGCGCCAACTTGGCGAGTGGCGCGTTGTCAGCGTGGTTCTTTTGTTTGGCCATTTCATTCTGCCATTCTTGTTTTTAATTAGCCGATGGACCAAGCGATGGCGCGGCACATTGCTCTTCGCCTGCGTGTGGATGTTGGCTTCTCAATGGTTTGATTTGTTCTATTTAATCCAACCAGAAATTCCGCATGATATTGGTGCCTACAGTTCTTACGAACAAATTTTGGCGCACTACGCCAACGAAAGCGCGCATTTTCTTAACCCATGGAATTGGATTTTGCTTGTCGGATTCATGCTCATGCTTGTCGGCTCAACACTGAGCCGCTTAAGTTCCATGGGCTTGCTTTGCACGAAAGATCCGCGTCTTGCTGAAAGTTTGCGATTTGAAAATATGTAATGGAACATTGAAATGACAACCGCACAAACAGACATTCTCAAGCAACTTGATGATCCTGAGCCAGGCAGCACATGGTTCTGGTCCTTGGCCAGCATTGTTGTGTTCGTGGTCATCATCGTGGCGGCAAGCGCCTTCTACTTCAAGGTTGATTCCTTTGAAGTGGACGCCAAGATCATTGACCAACCAACGCTTAGCCTTGAACAATTGCGCGCGTCACAACGTGAAGAACTTGCGGTGTACAGTAACTACACATGGACAATGCCAGATGGAAAAGCCGCGACTTTCACGCGAATTCCAATCGATCGCGCCATGGAAATGGTTGTGCAAGATGCCAAGACCGCCCCACGCACGTTGCCAGTCACGAACAAGCCTGTCGTGGCTCAGCCTGCGGTGCAACCTGGGGTGCAAAAATGAATTCACGCCAAGCCACACTGCTTGTTTGTTTGATCGCGGTGGCGGCTTTGGCGCAATCGGTTTTCGCGCAGCGACCGCTTGATCCACACGGGTACGAACCACCGGTCCAAACCACGGACGCTCCCAAGGAACTCGCGGGTCTTGAAGTGAAGGATCAACGTGGCGTTGTGTTGCCAATGCAATCCGTATTGGTGGATGAAACTGGAAAATCAATCACGCTTGGTGAACTTTTCACCGACGGTCGCCCCAAGCTTGTGCAACTTGGCTACATGAAGTGCCCAATGCTGTGCGGTCTTGCGCTCAACGGCTTGGTGCGTGGCATGCAAGGACTTGATTGGTCAGCAGGCGATCAATTTGATGTGTTGTTTATCAGCATCAACCCAGAGGAAACATTTGAACTTGCCGCCGCCAAACGCAAGGGCTACGCCGCGGAATATGCGCGCGCGGGCGGCGAAAAAGGTTGGCGATTTTTGACGGGCTCAGAAGCAAGCGTGCGCGGCATTGCCGACGCGGTTGGATTTCCTTATCGCAAAATGGACAACGGGGAATACGCGCACCCAGCGGCCGTATTTGTTGTGACAGGCGACGGACGGCTGGCGCAATATTTACCGGGCGTGGCGCAATCCCCAACTGATTTACGCTTGGCGCTCACGGATGCGGGTGAAGGAAAGCTTGGCTCCACATTCGACCAGTTTGTTTTTTGGTGCCATCAATTCGACCCCAACAAAGGCGGCTACGTGATTGGGGCGTATCGAGTCATGCAGATTGCGGGTGCGTTCACTCTGCTGGCCCTTGGCACAGTGGTGTGGGTGTTGTTGCGAAATGAGGCCCGAAGCAAGCGTTTGGCGGCTCCAAGCGCCAAAAATGTGAACTCAAAAAATATTGTGTCAGGAGTGGTCTGAAACCATTAGCCCTCCAAAGATAGAAGTCCTCCAATGAATATTGCAACCACCATTCTTTCAAACTTGCTCGCAGGCGATCCGCGCGAAGGACGCACTTTGTGGCTTCCGCCCCCTGACAGCAACCTTGCTGCCAACAGCGACCAAATGTTCTGGTGGATCAATGTCATTTGTTATTTCTTCTTCATAGGCATTGTCATTGCGCTTGTGATTCTGGTGGTGAAGTACCGCATGAAAAAGGATCGCCCTTTCCGCACAGATGGTCCACTACATCACTTGCCGCTGGAAACAACATGGGCTGTTGTTCCATTGTTGATTGTTATTTTCGTTTTCTACTTTGGCTTCCGTGATTACTTGAACTTCATGACGCCGCCAAAGAATTCATACGAGATCGCTGTGACCGCGCAAAAGTGGGGATGGCTCTTCAAGTATCCCAACGGCGCCACCAGTGATGACTTGTATGTTCCAACTGGTCGGCCAGTGAAATTGTCCATGCGCAGTTCCGATGTGTTGCATTGCTGCTACATCCCGGACTTCCGCGTGAAGAAGGATCTTGTGCCTGGGCGCTATTCATACTTGTGGTTTCAAACAGATAATGTCACGCCTGAAGGCTGGGGCCACAATTTATTCTGCGCCGAATATTGCGGCACTGGCCACAGCAATATGAATCGCAAGGTCTACGCGTTGTCCCAACCAGAATTTGACGCGTGGCTGACCGCGCAAAGTCAATGGTTGGACAAAATTCCAGAAGAGGAATTGTATTTCCGCGCTGGTCCAAAGCTGTACGCGCGTTGTCAGCAATGCCATTCACTTGACGGCACCAAAGGCATCGGACCATCGTGGAAAGGTTTGTGGGCGCGCGTGAGTGGTGGCGAAGGTGGCGATATTAAATTCACCGATGGCACTGGCTATCAAAGTCAAATTGGCGCGGGCAAGCAATATCAAACACCAGAGGACTACATTCGTTCCTCCATTTTAAATCCTGGCGAACATGTCGTTGCTGGCTACGCCAACGCCATGCCAAGTTTCAAGGGACAACTGAATGACAAGGGCATTGATGCCGTCATTGGATTCATGAAGCACATGGATGAGTTTGACACCAAGGGAAAGTATTTGAAAGAAGTTCCAGCCGCCCCAAAAGTGAGCATGAAGTAGCGCGATTTGTTTGATCATTCATAAAATATTTTTGAAAGTAAAAGCGTCATGACAACAATCAACATTTCACAACCACTTGACACCGCCGCCCGTCCCGACAATTACATCACGCACACCCGTGGATTTATGAGTTGGGCTTTCACTCTTGATCACAAGCGCATTGGCGTTATGTATTTGGTCAGCGTGCTGGTGAGTTTCTTTGTTGGCGGCGTGTTCGCGTTGCTGGTGCGCACAGAATTGCTTACGCCAGGCCAAACAATTCCAGGCGTCACCGCCGATGTCTACAACCATTTCTTCACACTGCACGGCGCCATCATGGTGTTCCTTGTCATTATCCCCAGTATTCCCGCCGCGCTTGGCAACTTCATCATGCCCATTATGTTGGGCGCCAAAGACGTTGCGTTTCCGCGACTGAATTTGTTCAGTTACTACCTGTGGATCTTCGGCGCGCTGTTTACCGTAAGCAGTTTGTTGCTTGGTGGCTTTGACACGGGTTGGACTTTCTACACGCCATACTCAACTACAACATCAGCCGGCGGAGTTATTCCCGCGCTGACGGGCGTGTTCATTCTTGGTTTCTCCAGCATCTTCACGGGTTTGAATTTTATTGTCACCGTGCACAAGTTGCGTCCGCCTGGCATGACATGGTTCCGCATGCCGCTGTTCCTATGGGCCATTTATGCCACAGCCATTATTCAAGTTCTTGCAACTCCAGTGCTGGGCATCACGCTGCTTCTGCTGATTGTGGAGCGCGCGTTCAACATTGGAATCTTTGATCCATCCATGGGCGGCGATCCAGTTCTGTATCAACATTTCTTCTGGTTCTACAGTCATCCCGCCGTGTACATCATGATTCTTCCCGCCATGGGAATTATCAGCGAACTCATCAGCGTGCATGCGCATCGCCATATCTTTGGCTACAAGTTCATCGCGCTCAGTTCAATTGCCATTGCCATATTCAGTTTCTTGGTTTGGGGCCACCACATGTTTATCAGCGGTCAAAGTCCGCTGCTGAACACGCTCTTTAGTTTGATTTCATTTAGCGTCGCAATTCCAAGCGCCGTGAAAGTATTCAATTGGATGTCGACGCTGTACAAGGGCAACATAGTGTTGAACACGCCCATGTTGTACGCATTGGCTTTTCTTGTCCTGTTCACCATTGGTGGACTTACTGGAATTCATTTGGCCACATTGAACACCGACGTGCACTTGCATGACACGTATTTTGTTGTCGCGCATTTTCATTACGTCATGATGGGTTCCGCGCTGATCGGCATGATTGGTGGCTTGCATCATTGGTGGCCAAAGATCACGGGTCGCATGTACAACGAAAATCTTGGGCGTATTGGGTGCATTATCGTGTTCATTGGTTTCAATGTGACTTTCTTCACGCAGTTCTTCTTGGGCAGCCAAGGAATGCCGCGGCGCTACTACGACTATCAACCTGAGTACCAGATTTACCATGTCATTAGCACCATTGGTTCATACATCATGGCGAGTGGTTTCTTGCTCACGGCGTATTACTTGTTGGCCAGCTTGTTTGGTGGTCGTCTTGCACCAGCAAATCCTTGGGGCGGTCGCAGTTTGGAATGGCAATGCGCCAGTCCGCCACCATTTGACAATTTCGCCACGCAGCCGCGCGTGGGTGATTGCTATGACTTCGCAGCCATTCGCTGGGATGAAAAAGAGCAGGGCTATGTTGTCGACCCCGCGCTTGATTCAACATTGAATCCTAATTTGGCGGCGAAGAATTCGCACTGATCTGCAACTTATTTGTAAGATAAATCCTTGACCACACTTCAATCACAACCCAATCACGCCGGTGACGCCCATGGCGCTGACGGCGCGCACGACGGGGCTCACGGCAGCGCCGAGCACGCCAAGTATCCGTTTCTTCAGCATCACTTTGATACGCCGCATCATCAATTCGACAGCGCAAAGCTTGGCATGTGGTTGTTCTTGGCAACGGAAGTGTTGTTCTTCGGCGGTTTATTTGTTGCCTACGCAGTGCTTCGAAATCGATTTCCTGAGGTGTTCAGTTACTCCAGCCATTATCTCGACACGATCATGGGTGGTATCAACACATGCGTTCTCATTCTTTCCAGTCTCACTATGGCGCTGGCTGTTCGCTTTGCTCAGACCAACCGCAGAATTGGTTTGATTATTTGTCTCATACTGACATTCATGGGCGCGATTGGTTTTATGGTGATCAAGTATTTTGAATACAGCCACAAGATTCATGACAACTTGGTGTGGGGCACCACTTTCTATGTTCCGCCACATGACGCCGCCGGTGAATTGGAAGCGAAAGAGTTGTCTGTCGCTCCAACAACCAGCATTACTTTGAACCCAGTCAATCCCGCGGTGTTCGCAGTTCCAACATTGGCGCAAACTCCAGCTGTGGATGCCAGCGCAATCAAGCAAGCATCACGCGCGCCAGTTGGTTTGGCAACGCCAACGCAAATGGCCAAGGCAGAGGGCTTGCCAACGGGTGAGCATGATCCATCGTTCGCGCATCCAGCCACGCATTTGGTCGACAAGAAAATGCCGGCTAATTCACACGTGTTCTTCGCCATTTATTACGCCATGACTGGCTTGCATGGCGTGCACGTGTTGGCGGGCATGGTGGTGATTGCGTGGCTTCTCAAACGCGCCATTCGTGGTGATTTCTCCAGCGACTATTTCACGCCCGTGGATGTCGGCGGTTTGTATTGGCACATTGTCGATTTGATTTGGATCTTCCTCTTTCCGCTGTTCTATCTCATTCACTAAAAGGTCAACCATGTCAAACACCGCAACAATTTCGCATGACACTGGTGGAAAAACTCCAGGCGCGCACCCCATTGTTGGCCACTTGGTTCCAACATGGTTGCTTGTGTTTGTTGGAACCTCGTTGCTGATGTTGACCGTGATCACGGTCGCGGTGCGCTACATAGACATTGGCGAGTTCAATATTGTTGTGGCCCTTGGCGTGGCGCTGGTCAAAGCAACATTGGTGTGTTTGTTCTTCATGCATTTGCGCTGGGATCGATCATTCAACACCTTGGTGTTTGTGGTGAGCGTGGTCTTGGTTTTATTAATGATGGCGTTCTTGATCATGGACACAAATCAATATCGTGACACCCAATTTGACGGGAACGCTCCCAATGCGGAGTCCACATTGCAAGCCAACGCGCCAGGCGCGCCAGTGGCGCGCTTTAAGCCATACAGTCCGTGATGCGGCTTGGACTTCAGTTGTGCAACGTCGTGGTGATACAAACGCACATCCGAATAATACGAACACACTTGGTGGCTAGCCCGTTGCGGTGCAAACTGCATTATTGTGTGATGGCGCAATCTTGTGGCTGTTAAAACACAAACATTCATAGACCCATTCGCGGGAACAACGCAACGCTTTGCCGCGGGAGTTCTAGGCATGTGGGTTTTTCTGGTGGTGGTTGCCATGCTGTTTTTAGGCGCAATCATTGGGTATGTAGTTGTGCGGGTGAATCCCAACTTGGAGGATCCATTTATTCCCGAGGGCGCGACGGGCTTGCCTGGTGCGCTTGTGTTTTCAACCATGGCACTACTAGTTTCTAGTTATTCCATGCACCAAGCCACACTCCATGTGCGGCAGGGGCGTTCGCAAGAGGCGCATCGGTTCATGGCCATGACCTTGGTGTTGGCATGCGTGTTTCTTGCGCTGCAAACATTCGCGTGGGTCACGCTGTGGCGGCAAAATATTCACTTTGGCGATTCACTGTACGCGTGGAGTTTTTATATTCTGACGGGTCTTCACGCGTTGCATGTGCTGGCAGGATTTGTTCCGTTGATTCGCGTGTGGCGCAAGACCGCCCGCGGGGCGTATTTCAAGGAGCATCCGGAGGGCATTGTTTACTGCGAAATGTATTGGCACCTGCTTGGCGTCATTTGGCTCCTACTTTATTTCACGCTGTGGCTTGGCATGAGAACTTAATGTGGCGCAGTTGGTGTGTGGAACGCTTGCCACACAAACCAAAGACACGGCGTCACTTGAATTGGAGTGCCGTCGCTTGATTCCACTAACACGGACGCTGGATCTTTGTGTGACGCAACAACAATGGGAACGCCGCCAACATTGAAATTCCAAGGCGCATCTGCGCCACGATCAGCGGCTTCGCGCAGCGTGACCACGCGGGTTTCACCACCTGCGGTTATTGCAATCACGGGCATTTTTGCGGGCATTTCCGCGGTACTGTTCGCGGGTATTTCCGCATTGATTTTCAACTGACTTTTAGTCTGGCTTTGCGCAGACAGATTCCCCGCATCGCTTGATTTATTGTTCGAAGATGGGTTGGGCAACGCGTTCACAAGCGCCTTGCGACCAATTGGAAAATCAATGCGCGAGCTGAGCAAGTAGCGGCTATATGAAATTTTTTTCATGCGCTTCTCATCCTGCGCGTCAGGCAGAATTACTTCGGTGGTTGGATGCGTGGCCAGCCAATGCTTCCATGTGCACACATTCACATTGGGAATTTGCGCAAGCGTTGTTCCAACCGCTGGGCCCGCAATAGCTATGGCCGCCATTTGACTCCACAGACTTGAAGCGGGCGCGGCCGAAATTGGCGGCGACTGATCCGCATTTATGCTGACTTGTGTTGCTGGCTTTGTGTCTTGGGAATCCAAGCTTGTGTTCGCCGCAACGTCTGCTTGCTTGTCATACATCACCAAGTTTGAGTCAAGCAACAATCCGCTCACGCCAAATTGCAGCGGCTTCCCATTCACGCGCCGATCAAACACAATCGCGCTGTCGCACAATGGACTAAAGGTCACGGCAATAGGCACGCCCGCAAGTTCATCATTCACAACTTCGTGCACATTCATGACATCCAATGGATAGGCGCGCGACTTGCCATTGATTTCCACGCCAATCACGCGGTCCGCTGTCACGACATATTTGGAGCGCAACTTGGCGTTGTACGCCAACATTTCATGACCAGGCAAAACTTTGGGTTGATCAAGTGATTGAAAGAAATCCCGCGGATTTCCGCTGGCCACAAACGCGCCGCCATTGGTTGTCAGATTGGACAAATCAAATCCATAGGTGTCAACGGATTGACCGTCGCCTTTGGGGCGGTGGCCCATCAAGATGCCGGCGAAGGCCCATGCAAGAATGAGCAGCACCAACACGCCAGCCAAAGCAATCACCCATCCGCCAGAGCGAAATGTGAGTGAGGGACGAATGGCGGGGGAGTTTACGCTCATGGTTTGGTTGGCGATGTCGGTGATGTCGGCGAAGTTGCGGTGGGCGGCGTCAATGTCTTTGTTTGAGGAATTTCTTGTGTGGTGGCTGGTGCCAGTTGGGTGGTGCGTGGCGCGAAATTTCTATTTTGTATTTCTTGGGCAGCGCTCGCTGGCAGATCAATGATCACATCGCGACCGCCGCGCACGGCGGCATCCACCGCGATTGATCCACGGTCCGCCACCATGGTTCCAAACACGACGGGTAAATACATCAACGAAGCGAAAAACATTTTGCGCGCCGACGCATTGTCCACGCGTCGCAAAAATACCAGCGCGTAATAGGAAAACCCAAGGCCCGCCAAACCTGACACGATCGCGCTGGTGATGCCAGCAAGGCCAAGCAAGGTGGCCATTAGGCCAAGCGGCACCAATATCAAAGCGCTCAGCAAGCTTGTTTGCGCCGCCAAATGTTCCGAGCCAGGCATGGCTGACAGCATTTGAAATCCACCGCGTTGATAATCCGCGCGATGCAACCACGCCAGCGCGAAGAAATGCGGCAGTTGCCACACAAATAAAATCGCGCCAAGAATCCACGCGCCCCGCTGAATATCACCCGTGGCCGCAACCCATCCAATCATGGGCGGAATTCCGCCAACAACCGCGCCCACCAACGTGTTCAGTGAGCTCATCCATTTCATGGGCGTGTACACCGCCACATATAAAAAAATTGTGAGCCCTGCCAGCGCGCTTGAAAGTAAATTCACTTGCGTGGCCAGCACAAAGCACCCGAGATATCCCAGGCCGACGCCCACAATCACCGCCGCGACTAACGGCACGCGCCCCGCGGGAATTGGCCGCCGTGAAGTTCGGTGCATCAGCGCATCGCGGCGCACCTCAATGCATTGATTCAGAGCGGCAGCGCTGGCGGCCGCCAGAAAAGTTCCCAGCAATGTCCAATTGAAACGGGTCCAGTTGATTGCGTTTGGTTCCGCAATCACACAACCAGCGGCGGTGGTGGCCAGCACCAACAAACTAAGACGCGCTTTGATCAGCGTGCTCCAATCGGACGCAAAATTTCCTGGTGGCGCAATGGCCACGGGCGCGTTGACCAATTCCGATTTGACATTGAATGAATTCATGACGTGATCTCGACCATCTTGGGTAGGGTGTCTACTATAGATGCCTTCATGAACTCGTTCACACTCGCATCCACAACATCAAATACCGCCGCGCTTGTCGTAGCGTTGGGAATTGGAATCGCAGGGCTTCTAGTATTAGCGCTGATTATTCGCGCGTTGCGCTCGCAAACACTGGCGCTTGGCTTTGCAACCACGGCCGCACAATGGGCGCTGGCGTATGTGGCCATGATTGGACCGGGACAAATCATTGGCGACGCGCTCTTTGCGCTCACGTTGGCGTGTCCTGTTGTCGCGGGATTTATCGCGGCGCGCGCAATGCGCGATCAGGCATCGGCGTTGGGCGTGGGATGCGTCTCTGGATTTGTGAACTTATTGGTGGTGGGCGCGTTGGTCGGCGGCGGCAGCAGTGACACCACAATGATTGTTCAAGGCGCAATATGGAGTGTGGGAATGCTTGTGGTCAGCGGTGTCTTAGCGATGTTTGGAGCGTGGCTTTCCCAGCGGATTTTTACAAACGGTGGCGCCGCAAAAATATCGCAATGGTCTTGGCCCGCGCCCGCGGCTTTGTTCGCCATGGTTTCCGCGGCGACAATTTTCTTGTTGCTCATCACTGGCGGACTTGTCACGGGTTTGGAAGCTGGTCTCGCTGTTCCTGATTGGCCCAATTCATTTGGTCACAACATGCTGTTGTATCCAGTGAGCGAAATGAAAGGCGGCGTGTATTACGAGCATGCACATCGCTTGTTTGGAATGTTGGTTGGCGTGACCACATTCACCATGGTGCTGGTTGTGTTCCGTGAGGAGCGCCGCACATGGGTGCGCGCGTTGGCATGCTTCGCGCTGTTCATGGTGTGCGTGCAAGGCTTGATGGGAGGACTGCGCGTCACTGGTACGCTCACGCTCAGTCAAGAAGCCGCGCAACTTTCACCCAGCACGCTGATCGCCATTGCCCACGGAATCTTTGGACAAATTGTGTTCGCAACTATGGCGTTGCTTGCCGCGTTGTTGACAATAAAATGGAAATCCACCACCGCGCTTTTCAATTTTTCCGGCGCATCAAGCGTGCGTGTTCTCACCATGCTCGCGCCGTTTGTATTGATCGTGCAGCTTTTTCTTGGTGCCAGCTATCGACATTTGCAAGTTCCTCCACACGATGGACTCCCCGCATATCACCCAATCTGGGCCATGCATGGACACATTGGATTTTCAATCATCGCCGTGTTGGCGGTATTGCTGTCCGCCAGCCGCATGTCGGCGGCCGCGCGTGATACACCGGCGCTGAAATTGCTTGGCACATGCGCCACTTTTATGATCACCATTTTAATCGTGCAAGTACTGCTTGGACTACTGGCGTACGTCGCGGTGCTTGTGCGCCGGGATGCCGCTATTCCATTGTGGGAACTCATGTTCACTTCAGCGCATCAAGCCACTGGCGCGTTGTTGTTCGCGGCGGCTATTCAAGGCGCGGCGTGGGCGCGGCGGCTTGTGGCTGTTGAGGCGCCCATGGATCAACAAATCATTCGCGGATCTGTGACCTAAATTAGCGCGCGCCTATTGCGAAACACGCACAGGCTTAATGGCCTCTTCAAGCGCCAACACGGCGAACACGGTGGCAAGATCTGGCGAGTCCTCCATCCAACGCGGCTCTGGATTTTGCCAAGAGCCATTGGGGCGCTGGCGCACAATAATGGAGTCGATCAACTCTTCGCGCCAATTATGTTTTGTGCCCGCGGTGTCGGTCAACTCATCGTTGCCACACGCCAACATGGCGCGCGCGGCCGCGTGAATGTAGTAGTAATACCCTTGCTGACCTAAGCCCGGGTTCTCGCTGAATGTGAAATTGCTTTCAATCCATTTCTGCGCGGCTTGCACGCGCGGATCATTCTTAGAAAGCCCGGCGAACAACATACTTTTGTAGGCGGCGTAAGTCATGCTTCCGTAACTACGCAACGCGCGTGTTCCAGGCGGCATCTTTTCACCAGTGCGTCCTTCGCCAGCCATTTCACTGGCAAAACTTTCGCCGTCATTGGCGGGCGTGTACACCATGCCGCCGTCATTGGAGCCAGTTTGTGCCCACGCCGCGGCGTTGGTTGATTTTAAATTTTGGCATCGCGTTAAGAAAATCACAGCGCGCTCAACCGACGCATCTTTCGCCGTGGCGTTTGATTCATGCAACGCGTCAAGCATGAGTTGCGTGTTGCTTAAATCTGGCCGCCCCTTGCTGCCATAGCCCACGCCGCCATACCAATCTTGCGTTGGCGCAATGCCTTCGTTTTCATCCCACTGGCTTTCACGAATCCATGCCAACGCGGCCGCCAATGTCTTTTCATATTTCGCTTCTTGCAGCGCCGCCAAACCCATCGCCGTGCATGACGCGACATAAGTTGCCATGCCACCGCTGGAGTCGGGTTCAAAACCATTTTTGCCAGTCACCAACGCAACAAGCCGCGTGGTGGCGCGATCAAGCGCGGCGTCGCTTTGAATGTTCAGGCCGCGCTGCGCAAAGGCGCGCACTACCAGCGCTGTTACAGCGGCGCTTGCCGCGGAATTTGTCGTCGCGCTTTTTGCAGTACTCGCCGCAGTATTCACTGCAGTACTTGTAGCCGCGCTTGTAGCCGCAGCAGTCTTGGTTTGCGCGTCGCCACCAACAGCCGCGGTGGGCGGCGCAGTTGCCGTTGGCGCCGCCCCAACACCATCCATCCATCCGCCACTGGCTGACTGCGACGACTTTAAAAATAAAATGCCTTTGTCAATCGCCTCAAGAGCGTGCGCAAATGTCGCGGGCGCAATTGGAACCAGACTGGCGTTGGTTGTCACGCGCCGAATCACTGGCGGCGGAGGATCAAACGAAACAGTGGCGGCCGGCATATTCAGCGTGGTGGCGCGCGCCGCAGTTGGTGGCGCAACGTGTTGAGTTTGTGAAATGTCCGCCGTTGTATTTGCGGGCAACTTGCTTGGGTCAATTGGCGGCGCCGCATTCATCATGGCAGCGCAGGGTGATGCAAAAGATACACAGCACGCCATCGCACAGAGCGCGGTCAAACAGTGGCATTGGATTGTGTTGCACAACTGAAATTTCATATCAAAACTATATCTTCTATGCGGCGAAAATAAGTTATAACTATTCAATGGTTTTGAACAAGCATTCACATGTATTGGTGAGCAGCATTTCGCTGGCGCTGTACATGACCGTCACAGCGGCTTCTGCGCAAACTGGTTCAATGCCCAAGCCATTTGATCCCGTAGGTGACAAGCCCAAGGCACCCGCGACCGACATACAAACATCCGAAGCCCAACAACAGCAAAACATTTTGCAGCAACAGCAAGGCGAATCAGTTGGTCCGCAAAGCGCCGGCGCCGCCGATTTAAATTTAGGCGGCTCTTGGCCCTGGCAATCCAACACCATGACGGGCGACATGTTTGGCGTGCGTTCCAATCTTCAGAACGCGGGCATAACGGTGCAAGGAACCGGCACGCTTGACTTTGTCAATGTGCTCAACGGCGGACAGGTGAACGGCTTCACCATGCTTTCGTTGTTCGACATCAACGCCACGGGTGACACGGAAAAACTTTTCGGCCTGAAGGGCGGCACCATCT
>Ga0209086_10000707_pt1 | contig 28113 bp, 24 predicted proteins | sample M_130207_XF_Meta_FD_187312 | JGI IMG/M metagenome (GOLD analysis project Ga0209086, IMG submission 187312) | Freshwater microbial communities from Lake Montjoie, Canada to study carbon cycling - M_130207_XF_MetaG (SPAdes) (version 2) | ecosystem: Environmental > Aquatic > Freshwater > Lake... | reverse complement strand
AAATCAACACTTTACCGCAAAAGCACAAGGTTCCAGCGGCTTCCCCAGACGATTCGCTTTCCCCCGGCGGCACCGCGGCGGCACTCGGGGGCGTCATTCTTCCCGCCTGAGTCTTGCCAAGGTTTCCCTACAGACGCCCTGGGTCAGTTTTGGCGAACAGAGACGGGTCGATTTTGGAGCGCGCCGAAGATACGGAGCGTGTCAACAACCTTGAGATACAAGTTAGGTTAATTTAGCGAGTATTTTCGTCCGAGGTTTTCGGTTTGTTGATCCAGACTTGGGTGGGGAGTTCGAGGGTCTTGGGGGCGCAGTGGACGAAGCGTTCAGGATGAGCGATGTAGGCCTGGTCAAGCACCGACTGGCGCAGGTCGCGAATCTTTTCAGCGGTCCCATAGTGCACCATCCGCGGTGTCCTCATGCCGATCCCAGAGTGCCGATGCACGTCGTTGTACCAGGGGAAAAACTTGTGGCAGAATGCCCGGCCGTCCTGAATGGCAGCCGAACCGATCCGGGAACTCTGGGCGATACTTCATCGTCTTAAACTGGCTCTCTGAATAGGGATTGTCATTGGAGGTGTAGGGCCGGCTGTGGGTCTTGGTTACGCCCAGATCGGCGGGCAGGAAAGCCACCGGCTTGGAACGTATCGCCGAGCCGCCATCAGCATGGAGACCGGTCTGGCCTGGTTGAATCTTTTGTTTCTTGCACGTGGCGGCGATGAGACGAGTGGCCAGCTCCGCACTCTCTCGCGGGGCCAACATCCAGCCGACGGCGTACTCCGAACTGATCGGCATCAGATCGGATTGACTGATCGGCATCATCGGAATACGCAGTTAGTCGTTCGGATACGAACAATTAGTGGTTGAGGGCACTGTAGAGGGCCGGATTACGATCGAAACCACCGTGCTGTCCATCTTCATAGCTCTCGCAGCCCCGTGCTTGCTTGATTGACTGGTGCAGTCTATTCGTGACGAACGCTTGGCCAATAAGTCGTCCGGCGAGGCGCAAACCTTTTACGAGGCGGTTCTGCCGCTCTACGGACCCGTACGGGAATTCCGGGATACCGCAAAGGGTACGCCCGAAAGTACCGCGATTCCCTCTCGGCTTTATCTTGGAAGCAATGACCCGTAACAGCGAACAGCTCCTGGACGTGATCGAGTCGCTTGCGTGAGCGGCGGATCCGGAGGTTTCGGACAGGATAACGGCGCTGCTAGCACCGACCTAGGTCTAGGAACGATTGGCATTCGCGGGCGATGAGCATGCCAGAAGGCCGTTCCCGCCGAGGCTGGGAGGATCCGTCCTACGCCGAATTCACTGCGCGCGTGCGCTCCTGGAGCATGGAAAAGCGAATTCCGGCAATGGACATCTTGTCGAGCAGGTCTTCGGGAATCTCGCTTGCATCCTCGACAGACTGGTCGAGCCGCAAAGGTATTCCATTGCAAAGAAGACTGACTGTGTCGCGCACGCGGCTGGAGAGGAACACCGCTATGGCGCGATAGAAACGGCCGCCGAAAAACGGTTGGTCCTGCAAACGCATGAAGACCTCCTCGCGAGGCAAATCGAGCACCCACGAATCCTGCTCCGCAATCACCGTCGCCGAGGGCGGACGGGAATCGACGAACGACATTTCGCCGATGACTTCCCCGGAAAGTAACCGCGCGATGGGCGTTTTACCTCCCCTCGCAAAGACCTCAAAGGCGCCGCTGAGGACAATGTACAGTGAGTCGGTCGGGACGCCCTCGCGAATGAGCGTCGAACCATTGGGAACGATGCGCTTGGACGCCACGCGGAGTAACCAGTCTACGTCGGAGTCGTCAAGAACACCGAACAAAATTAAGGATTTTCTCATTTGATTTTCGACTTTTCCTTTCCGTCAAGTGATCTGGCGTTTGGCGAGTTCAGCGAAGAGGCCTTCCTCGCGCATGAGTTCGTTGTAAGTGCCCTGCTGTACGACCACGCCTTTTTCGATAACAAAAATACGGTCGGCGTTGACGATCGTGCTCAGCCGGTGGGCGATGACGATGCGCGTGGCCTTCAACTCGTCGAGGCTCTTGCTGACGATCGCTTGAGTCTGATTATCAAGAGCGCTGGTGGCCTCATCGAACAGCAAGATGCGCGGCTTGCCGATAATTGCGCGAGCAATCATCAGGCGCTGGCGCTGGCCTCCAGAAAGTCCCGAGCCACCGTCGCCAATGACGGTATGCATCCCCATCGGCATGTATTGCAGATCCTTCTCGAAGCCGGCTAGCCGGGCGGCCTCCGATGCCTCGTCCATCGTGTAGGGCGCCGCGCATATGATGTTGCTGTAGATACTGCCGCTGAAGACGCTGGCATTCTGCATTACTACGCCCATCTGCTGGCGAACGCTCTGCACGTCGAGAGACGAAAGCTCCTGTCCGTCGAAATACACGGCACCCGTCTGAGGCGTTTCAAAACCCAGCAGAATACGGAGAATCGTCGACTTGCCGGAACCCGACGGTCCAACGAAGGCGACGAATTCGCCCGGCTGGATCATCACGTTGACGTCTTTGAGAATGAGCGGGCCGTCCTCTTTGTAGCTGAAGGAGACGTGGCTGATCTCAACCCGGCCGGTCAGTTCGCCGGCAGGCACCTTGGATGCGTCGACTTCGGGAATGGCATCGAGAATGGGCTTAGCGCGCTCGTAGAGTGGCACGATTCCAACGAGCGTCACGAACACCGAGGTCAGTTGCAGCATCGCGCTTGCAAACTGTCCGTAGGCCGAATTGAACGCGAGAAACTCGCCGGTGGTGAGCGTCTTGGCATCGGGCTGCGACATCAGGTGTGCCATGTAGTAAAAAATACACAAGGAACTGAGCAGCGGAAACGTCGCGTTAAAGACCGACATCCAGTTGTTGATCTTGCGTGATTTAATGGAGAGAAACTTCTGGCGGGCGAATTGCGCGGCCCAAGACATGAAGGCCCGGCTCTCGGTTCCTGATACTCGAAACTTCGCGATACCCATGATGAATTCCAGAACCATGCCGGTAGTCTTGCCTCCGAGCTCGGTCATCTCGCGTTGCTGGGCGATCTGGAGCCAACCGCAGAGCAGCGTGACGAGGAGCGCTAAAAATGTCAACGCGACGGCTAGAATAGCCATTTTCGGGCTGTAGTAGAACAGCAGACCGAAGTTAAAGACGGAGAAAATTCCAGAGAAGATTGACGACATGGCCGACCCGGTGAGAATCTGGCGCATCGTGGTTACCGAAAGGCCGCGCATGGCGAGATCGCCGGCCGAGAATTTCCGGAAAAACGGAACGGGCAGGCTTAGCAGACGATCCCAGACGGCGGCCTGGACGACGGCCTCCATCTTACCCTCAAGTCGCAGCGTTGCGAAGCTGCGGGTAAGTTGGAACATCACCGAAGCAAGCGAAGATGATCCGAGAAATACTGCCATCTCGAGCAACGCGCGTCGCTGTGCGCCAGGTATGATGGTGTCGAAAACAGCGCCCATGAGGATTGGGGTTGCCATGCCGAGCAACCCGCTGAGCACGCCCATGAGAAGAATCATCCAGACTTCGCTCCAGCCACCGCGCAGGCCGAAGAGGGCAAGCTGCTTCCAGGTGATCTTTTCCGGAGGGAACGCCCGGTAGAAGGTGTAGGCGAACGGTTCGAGGGTCGAAACAAAATCTTCTGTGATCTTGGACCTGGTGTCGTCGACCGGATCGTAGGCGACGTAGCGCTTGCCGCGGGGGAGAAGGGCCATCGGACGGTGGTCGCTTTCGCGGAAGGCGAGAAGGGGCCCGCTTTCGAGCTTCCAACAACCGGTGAGCATGGCCACGCGGCGGAACCGGACGTTCGAGCTGCGGGCAATGGCGGCCACCGGATCCTTCGCCGCTACTCCGCGAATCATCTCCGGGTTGGGTTTGAAGGCGATGCCCTGCACTGCGCCAATCGACTGGCAGGCGGCAAGCAGAGGATCATCCACGTCGGCCACTGCCGAGACGAGGCTCTCGCCCTTCTGGCGGAGGGGCGCCGAGAGTAGCCGGAGCGAAATGTCGAGCCGCACATCTTCGGCGCGCTGTTTGGCGATTAGACGATTGCGCTCTTTCTCCTCACCTTGGTTGAGTTGCCAGACGAGCGACGCGAATAGAATGCGGTGAAAGCCATCGAGCGAGGACCATTCTGGATCGTTGCCGAGCGCCAAGAACGTGGAAACGCACTCCAGTTTATTGAGCGGTTCCTCTTTGAGCCAACACGCATTGGCCAAGGGAAACCATCCATCACCTTTTACCGCGGGGACTTCGGCGTTGCCCAGGAACAGACCTTCGCCCTTCAGGTGACGCAACCAGACCACGCCGCCACCGGCCAACACCGGCCGGACCGCCTTGGGGACAGTAAACTCCTTGCCCGCCTCGAGGGGCAGGTACAACTTCGGTTCGATCTCGCCGCCGACAGCGAACGAGAGCGTCGCAATCCACCTTTCAATGGAGCGGTGAGCCTCAAATGTGGTTTCGGCGTTGCTCCCAGCGGCCGCAATGAGGCGCGCCTTGTCGATGGTCGCGAGGACTGTTCCGGGCGCGGCCGCGGCCAGTGCGGTCCATCCCGAGGTCAGGACGCCGGGGCCGATGCCGAAGAAGACCTCTCCGGGCCCGATCCGGGCGATATGATGGCGGGAACCGAATGATTCTCCCAGCCTGCGGACCATAAAGAGGTCGATGCGGCCATCGAGCACAGCCCACAACCCGGAGGGCTGCGTCAGCACAATGGGATCTTGATAGTCGATCTCTGCGACTCCCTCCAGCCACCGTGGCATCTCGTATGTGGAACTTGTTTCGCTCATAATAGGCCTCAAGCCGTTTTGATCAGCGCGGAGTACTGACCTTCTAACCGAATCAGGTTATCGTGGGTTCCACGCTGGACCACGCGTCCGAATTGCATCACCAGGATCTCTTCACAATCGCGAATCGTACTCAGCCGGTGGGCGACGATAATCAACGTGCATCCCCGTCGGCGGAGATTGTCGTCAACAATCTTTTCGGTGCGCACATCAAGCGCGCTGGTGGCCTCATCAAGGATCAGAATGCGGGGGTTGGTAACCAGGGCGCGAGCGATTTCCAAACGTTGCCGCTGGCCTCCGCTGAGATTGCGGCCGCCCTCCTCTATTCTATAATCGTAGCCACCCTGGAAGCCCGAAATATCGTCGTGGATGCAAGCGTCCTTGGCTGCCTGGACAATGTGATGCTCGGCAATGGTCGAGTCCCACATGGTCAGATTTTCGCGAATCGTGCCGTCGAACAACGAAATATCCTGGTCCACCAAGGAGATGGAATTATTCAGGAGAAAGCGCGGAATGTCCTTACGTAGTTTGCCGTCGAAGAGCACCTGCCCTTCCCACTGCTCATACAGTCCGGAAATCACCTTCGAAATGGTCGATTTTCCGCTGCCTGACGCGCCCACCAAGGCGACACGCTGTCCGGGTTCGAGTTTCAAATTGAAGCCCTTCACCAGCGGCGGATCGAGACGGCTGTAGCCGAATGCGAGGTTCACCAGTTCTACGGAGCCTTCTAGCTTCGATTTGTTGCCGGCGCCGACGGTTAGTTTTTGGTCCGAGCCACGTTCCACCTGCGCATCGGCGGGATACTTCAGGACGTCGTCCAGACGGATCAGACCGCCATCGATTGTCTGCAGCTTGCCGCCGAGGTCGACTAGTTTGTTCACCGGGTCGATGAAGCTTTGCATCAGGCTCTGATAGGCAATGAGCATACCCATGGTGAGCGCACCATCCATGACGCGTAGGCCGCCGAGGTACAAGATGGCTGTGGCATTAACTGCTGAGAGTAGCGGGGGTACGATGGAGAGCCATTGTGAAGATGCGCCGAGGTCCTGTTCGGCGTTGACGACTTTCGCTTGATAGCCTGCCCAGCGAGAGAAAAATCCGTTTTCCGATCCAGTCGATTTGAGGGTCTCGAGGATCTGAAGGCCGGTCATCGAGGTGCCCAGGAACTTACCTTTCTCCTGGGCGAGTTTGCGGCTTTCGTCGGTGCGCTTTCGCGACACATAGCGCAAGGCAAAGAGGTTCACGGTCGCTATGCCGATACCGGTGAGGGTCAGCAGCGCATCGTACTGGAACATCAACATCGCGTAGAAGCCAATCATCACGATGTTGACCATGTTGGTTGCGAGGCCGCCCGAGAGCAGTGTCGCTACCTGGTCATTGATGGCCACGCGGCCGCTGAGTTCGCCGGCGTAACGCTGTCCAAAAAATTCGATGGGCAGGCGCAGGACGTGCCAGAAGAATTTCGCCGAAGAGCCAAGCGACAACTTCATCTCCAGCCGCATCAGCGAAGTTGACTGGAGGTAAGTGAGCACGCCCTGGACGATGATCGTAATGGCCATCGCCATCATGAGCGGCTTAAGCCAGGTCTTCATGCCCCCAACAAGGAAGTTGTCGATGTAGATCTTGCTGAAAATGGGAATAACGAGGCCGGGCACCACGAGCCCGAGCGTTGCCAGCGCGACGTAGAGAAGCGATAGCCGGCTACCCGGGAGGCGCTTGCCCAAGGACTTCCACATCGAGTGGCCGACGCCGCCCTTCTGGAATGTTGGGCCTTTTTCGAAGACCAACACAACGCCAGTGAAACCCTGATCGAACTCTTCGGAAGTGATCACACGAGGGCCGACGGCCGGGTCGTTGAGAAAAACCTTGTCACCCCGGAATCCATCAACGACGACAAAGTGGTTGAAGTTCCAGAACACGATCATGGGCAGCCGAAGGCTGCGCAGATCCTCGGGCTCCTTTTTATAGCCCTTGCACAGTAACCCCAGATTACGGGCGGCGCTGAGGATGTTATTGGCTTTACTGCCGTCGCGTGAAACACCGCACGCCAGGCGCAGTTCCTCTAGCGGCACGATGCGGCCGTAATAACCAAGCACCATGGCGAGAGCGGCGGCGCCGCACTCCACTGCCTCCATTTGGATGACGGTGGGGGTTCGCACGCGGCGGCCGAAAATGCCGAGTTTCGCCTTTTGGGGCGCTGTTGCGTTCGCCATTATTCCACGCCCAGCTTTGTCTTCAGGTACGGAAGCACCATGCTGATGGGCAGTTGCTGCCTAGTGATGACGCGAACGCTACAGAGGGTAGCGGGCGTCAGCTGGATGGGTGCGCCATTCTTGGACGACCACTCGAGGCCGCTAATGGTGGCTGGATTCTTGAGCGTCTGGACGCGGACCTCGTTGACTGGTCCGCTAGACGCCATTATTTTCACCAATGCATCGTTTTGGAAGAGGCGCATCAAAGCCGATTGCGTGGCTGGATAGGTCGCCACCGCAGAGATCTTCCCGCGAATGAATCCGTACTCTTCTACACGCACCGAGGACGGGATGATCTGGGCCTCCTGCCCTACCTTAATCTCCTTGACCGTACTGGAAGGAACGAATACCACGATCTCGATCTGGTCCTCATCCGACTGCACCGTAAAGAGCGTAGCTCCGACACCAACCAACGAGCCCGGTGCGCTTTGTACCTCCAGCACGCGGCCCGAATAGGGGCTTTCTACTTTTGACGCCAGTACCAGATCGTTCTTCAATAGTTGTAGGTTGCGCCGCATATCGGTGATTCGCATCTGCGCCTCGGCGTCGGATTGTTTACCACCGTTTTGGAGGCGAAACTCGCTCGAGTTGAGCTGCGCCAATTGCGGACTGATCGAAGCGATTTGGTTTTCGATGGAAGCCTGGCGCTCCTTGAGGGAGAGAATCTGCTGACGGGTAATCAATCCCTTGGCGAAGAGTTCCTCGTTCACCGGGATCTGATCAGCCACCGTCTTGCCCTGGACCTTCAGACTTTGGATCTGCAGTTGGTAGGTGGCGCGTTGACGCGCGAGCGATTCCAGTTCCAGCTTCTCGCCAGAGGAGCGGACGGTGGACTGCATCTTCTGGGAAGTGATAGCGTCCGCGAGTTGTGCTTCTGCCCGGCTAATCCGGTCGATCAAGGATGGCTGCGCGATGGTGGCGATCACCTGTCCGCTGGTGACATAGTCGCCAGCCTTAACCGGCAACGTCACCACTTGGCCCTGACTGAGGGTGCCGACGGTCATCACGTTGCCGAGATGTACGGCCACGCCATTGCCTTCCGCCTTGGTGTCAATCTGTCCTTCAAAACCCCAGCCGATCGCGACAGCCAGAATGATCATGACCGCGAGAAGAGCGATCCAGGACTTCGATGTTGTTACGTTGAGCAACTGGTCTAGTTGCTCGGGAGATGACATCCGAGCCAACGCCGTACTGCGAAATATTTCTCGTTTAGCCATGTTATACCTTTAGTTAGCCGTTAAAACGTGAGTGGCACATAAAAAGCCGTGCGATCGACAGCCTGCACCGGCTGGTCGGGAATGAGGTAGGTTCCCGTTGCAAGGCGGAAGTTGACGATCGCCACCGCGTATTGCACTCGTGTGCTGATCTCATTCAACGCCGCGTTGATGTAGCGATCCTCCGTTTGGAGGATATTGAGAACGGAGCCTGCGCCCAACCGCAGCCGTTCGCGCTCGTTGTTGAGGGCGGTCAAAAACGATTGCGCGGCCTGTTCGGCCTGCTGCAACTGCAGGACGCTGTTGTTGAGTCCGGTCGTCGCCGTGACGACGTTCGATGCTACGCTACGCGCGATGTCGTTGATACGCAACTGGGACTGCTGGAGCTTGCCCTGGATCTGAATTAGTTGCCCCTTGGCGGCGCGATTTTCGAGCGGAAACCGGTACTCGATCGAACCCGAAACATTGGGACCCAGGTTCTGGAAAATGGAGGAGAGATACTTATCGAAGCGCGTGGTCTCCTGGAGTCCTGTGTATCCGGCACGCAAGACGAAATCAACCTGAGGCTTGATCTGGTTCTTCGATCCCACCACCAGAGCTTCGACTTCCCGGGTGCGCCGCTTCGCTGCAAGATAGTCCGCGCGGCACGCGAGCGCGGTCTGAATGTAGCCGCGCAACGCCTCCGGGGTCATCGGCAACAGAGACTGTGCGCTCCCGCTGGGATAGGGATCGATCGGCGGAGGGATGTCGTTGATCTGATCGGGCCCGATTCCCATGGCGATCGCTAGCGCCTGGCGGATGGTCACCATGTTTTGTTCAGCCTGTAACCTGCTGGAGCTGCGCGACGCCAGGTTGGCGACGGCAATGGGAAGCTGGGATCGTTCCACGATATCGGCGTTGACCAGCGTCTCGAGGGCACCGAGGAGTTCGCGGCCACGTGTTTCGGAGTTGCGGTAGATATCGACGCTCTGCACCGTGCCGAGGTACTGCCAGTAAATACTGGCAGTATTCGCTATGAGCTGCGAGGCGGTCTGGCTGAGATCGAGCGCGGTAGCATCGACCTCAAATCCGGCGGCAATTTCGCCCGCCGCTACCGCTGTCCGGCCGTGCCCTCGAAGCAGCGGCAGCCGCACATCGACTGCAACCTGAGAATTGTTCTGTCCTGTCTGGTTGAGCAGATTGTCGGTGGAGCGATTGAGTTGGACGGTCGGCGTGATGCTGATGCCGGAGTGGAACAATTTGCTGCCGCTGATGTTCGTCGTAACGGTGTTACTGTTATTGGTTTCGGTATCGATCCCCGACTTTCGGGCCAAGATCGCATTGGCTTTGGTCAGCGGCGTATCGTTGCGTCCTGTAGTAAATCTGCTGCCAACGTTGGTGTCGAATATGCTGCGCTGCGCCATCAAAGCTCCTCGGCTGATGAGGAGCTGCTGCTCCTGAATGCGGAGGATAGGGTTGATGTCTATAGTGATCTGTACCGCCTGCAGAATACTCAGGCCCGCGGGCGCCATCGGCGCAGGTTGCGGCTGTCCGTTCAAGGCGAGCTTCTCATTTACTGAGAGGCGGATGATCGGCTCGCGCCCTAATTCCCTTAAGGAAACTGGCGGCGGGCCACCCTGAAACCACAGACTGATCTTCTGCCGCAGTTCCTTAAAAGTATTTGACGTAGTCGACGACTGCGTTGGCTGCTCTCCCGCAGTGGGGCTGGTTGCGGCGCTCGGGGCTGAAGCCTGCGCCGATGCGCTTCCGGTCAGCAACAACCAAGCGAACGGGATGATGAAACACTGTTCAAGAGTAGGCATGAAATTGGACTAGTCAATTTTTAAAGGGAACAACGATGAGCTGCCCTGCCGCTAGGGGCACGGTGGCCCTTGGCCCGTGGAACGCGGTTTCCGTCAGTACTCCGTAGCGATAGAGCAACTCGAACGCCCTCTTCACATCCCGGCTGGATACGCCCCGGAGCTCGAGTTCGGCCGAGATATTCACAGCAGGCATTGTTTCAGCTCGGATTAGTGCGCCAAAATCTTGATAGGGAAAACCCTGGGGGGGGGACATAGGCGACCGGAATTCCAAGCAGTAAGCGGGAGTGGCCAGGCGAAAACCGTCTGCCAGCTGAGTGTACTCGATCCCAGACAGAAACCTAGGAATTTCGTTAAAGTCGACCGCAAGCGCCATGTTCCGTCCGATCATACGTTCCAATTCGCGCTCGAAAGTCGCCCCATCGCTGAATCTTCCCTGGTCGTGGACTCGATAGCCCATAGGCCAATCCTCGCCCGCTATGCAGGGGCTCACCAGTTGGACTGTACGTTCGACCATGTTGACCAGGAATCCGACGATACAAGCGATCGTACCCGGCGCGGTTTGCACGTTCCGGCGGGCGGCCACAGCTTCATCGACCAAGGCGCGCCCCGCCCGAACTCGGATGGCCGGTTCGACGCGCGGAAAGTCTGTGAATACCAACGCCTCGGGATTTTGCAGAACCAACTCGACAAAAAGCAACTCTTCGGGGCTCAGTTCGCGGTGGACGCGTTGGATCATGGGAAGAGTCAACAACGAGAACCGGTTGAGGCGGCATCCCTTCGATTGGGACAGTTCGATGAACGTGCGGGTACGCGCCAGGTTCTTCAAGGGGAGAGCGGTGGTGGTCGGAGGAAACACGCCGGTCAGGGCGTGAAGGTCGGATGCAAATGTTTCGTAGTCCGGATTATCGAAGGGGTCGGTTGCCCAGTAGCAGAAACTCGAGCCGGCCGCAGTGCCAATGATTTCGCTTAATCCCTTCACCACGCTACGCCAGAGAGCGCCGCCGGTATCAGCATAGGCGAAGATTCCGGTCAGGCGTTCGGCGGAAATGGCGCAGAACCAGCAGCCCACACTGCAGCCTTTGCTGAGTTCAAACGCCGCGGCTGGACGGACAACTAGATCTCCTAAGCCCGAGAAATCGAAGCGCAGGCGGGCCAATTGACGTTCTCGCCATGCTTTGAAGGGTACGTTGTTGCTCGATGAGGCGAGGTCGATCATGTTCAGACCGCCCTGCGTGTCCATCCTGAAATCCTGATATAGCCTTAGGTTTCCCGTCAATTCCGAAAAAGCCTGCCCCGGCTGGTTGCGTCGCAGAAACTCCGAGACATCCGCCGGATCGATGGAAATCCCCTCGGCGGCGGGAGCGGTGGCATCGGTGGCGACTCGGGCGCGGAATGCCGGATCGGCGCAATAGCATTCGAAGAAACGCTTCATTCCCGCCACCATCCGCACCCTGGCAGCGAGGGCGGCGTCATCGAGGGAGACAACGGGGGACTTCATTGCCACCGGCGAATGCTGGAGAAGCTTGCGAATGTCGGGGACGGTGTTCATCATCCGTTTTCGGCTTCCAATTTTTCCGCCGGGGCGGGATGCTCGGCGGGCTGATAGAATTGCCCAATGATTTTGCGATAGATGGCGGACAGCCGACGCTCATCACTGATGAGGTACTCCGTGTCCCAACCGGGACAGATGCGGGTGCAGATCCGGTTAAATAGGGACTGTATCGCTTCATGCTTTTCCTGGCCCGTCGGGAAACGGCGGGCGTGGGCTTCGGAAATCTCGCGGAAGACATCGACGTATTTTTCTCTGACCACGAACGGATCGGACATCAGCCACGCGATGTTCTGGAGTTGTGGGTTCATGTGAAACGACTTGGCGAGAAACCGTGTGTACTGATTACGGCCAAAGCGTAGATTGTAGGACATGCCGGTTGTTTCGTACTCGACGTAATGCCAGATGCAGGCCGGAAGGTAGAGTGTCTCACCGGGCTCCAAAATGCATTCGTAGGCGTTGGTGAAATCGGCGAAACAGCGCTTATCTTCCTCGGAAAAATTTTCGATTGCCCATAACGCGTTGTTGCCGACGCATGGAATCTTGCGGCCCTCCGCGGGCGGGACCAGAATGAAACGCTTGCGGCCAAACACCTGATAGAACAATACGTGGCGATAGTCGCCATCGAAATGCATATGGGCGAAATTCCCCCTGTTGCCAACGAAGAACGACGAGATCGAGTCGTCGAAGCTATCGTAGGCCGGAAGCCGGAAGCACTGAAGCAATTCCGGTGGCGTTGGTTTCTCGGAACACATTAGTCGGGTGTTGGGATTTTCGCGCACGAAGGAAAGGTAATCGGACAGGCGCATTTCCGAAGGCGGCGGTGGTTCGGCAGCACCCTTGGCGAATGCTTCCCGCATGCTGGTTAGGTATTCCTTCTGCACGGGGAGCGACAGCGAGCCGAACCGTTCCGCCGCCTGAGCTTCGGTGCGGATCTTATCGATTTCCTGGTCGGCGAACAGACCTTGCAGGATAACCGGGCGCTGCTTGCGCACGTACTCGGAGCGAAACACCGAGCCGGCGGGCGGAGCAATGCGATCGACGTTACGGACAGACATTATTTACCTCCTGAGGCTTCAGACTCTTACAGCATTCGCGGTTTTCCCAAACGACGGAAAACTTACCTTCCCAGTGGCGGCGTACAAACTTCACCATAGTCGGATGATGGGCGGGAACCATGAACAAGACGTAAGGCACGCCCGCGGCGGACTGGGCGCGATAGGCCTCATGATAGACTGCCAAAATTCGCGACCGCCCCTGCCGTTCTTTCTGAATGAAGCTGCACGTGTATCGGATAGTATCGGGCGCGAGGCGATGCGTAATCATCCAGCCTACCGGTTGACCATGATACCGGATGCCGAAGCTAGTGAGCGGCTCAAAATCCTTTTCATATTGGAACGGCACGAGATCGGGGGGAATCCACAAACGTTCGGCCTGCGTACGTTCGATTGTCACCCGATCCTCGGAACTGAGTTCGGTCCATGGGAAGAGCTCGAACTCATCGGCCAGCCAGGTTGCACGCTGAAAAGCCCGCCATCCTCTGATGCGTTCGTCAAGCCGGCACATCAGGTTTTTTAGCAGAGGCTGGTCCCATTCCGCGGCGGATAGAACCCGTTCCAGCGCCTCCGTGCTGGGCTTGCCCGTTAGGTATGCAATCTGCATCCGCAAGCAACCGCGCTTCCTGAACTGCTCCTCCACGGCGCGCAGCAGAGACCGGGCGATTCCGCGATTGCGATGCGCCGCCTTCACGAACAGCGAGCGAACGTGCCCGGTGTTTTGTTGATCAATCTCGCCGTACACTAGGCCAATTGGGCCATCGGGACCAGTCGCGGCTATCGCCACGAGTGGGCCATCAGTCGTAACGAAAGGCAGTTTCGCTCGCATGGGTGCGAAAGTGAGGTTCACATATTCCGCCGCTTCGTGCGATTCGATGAGTTGTATCGTGAGCATAACGGTGGTTACCAAAAGAGCTGCCAGACACCGTTTTGCCGGACGCCGTGCCCTTGCAAGGTGATCCGTTCGTCGCCGGGTAGCATTTTCGGCATGGCCGCCATCTGGTGATAGCGGAGACCCGAATGGATCGCCATGCAACCCAATCGGTAGGGATGATAGTGCTTGGGGCTGTTTATCAGAAACTCGCGCAACGCAGCTGGTGGCAGGTCGTCGGTCCTTTCGCGGCCGAACTCCCAGTAGTTAAGTCCCGCTCCAGCTTCTGGAATCCTGATCGAGACGGTGATCGAAATTGGATTCTCGAGTTCGAGGCCGTCGCGGTTACCCCAATCGACGACCAAATGCGCGGTATCGCAGTGAATGGCATTCCCCACTACCTCGGCCTTGCCTTTCGAACGGAACCATTCGATGTGCGTCAAGTCCTTAGGCTGAGCGAAGGATTGGTGGGAGAGAAAGATATGGAACCCGGGCATCCCGAGGTTGGGGCGAAACTGCGCGGGCGAACCGAGATAGTGGGCGATACCCTGCGTGAGGCGCTCATAGAACCAGCCCAGTTGCTCCAGCAGAAGCGGATTGAAGCGCGTCGCAAACCGGTAGTAAGGCAACATCGGGTTGTAGGTAATATCAAAATAATTGGAAGCGCCGAGGGTGAAGAACGGGGCAACCGGATGCCTTTGGATCCAGTGGGGGCGCAGTTCGTCCAGCGCCTGACGGACCGTGGAGCATTCGGCCGGCGTGAAGAGGTCGAACTCCCTTACCCAAGTGTCGGTCAACATCGTAATACTGACGGCTCCTCTGAGACCGGGGTGAATACCTTGTGGGCCTCCTTGAACTCGGAAAGCGAAATCAGGTACGGCTTCATTCGACGCAGAACGAAAGCAGCCATGGGTCCCTGGATATACGGTACGATCCAAATGCCGATCGGCTTATCGGTGAACTCGATCTGCCGCCTGACGGCCTCCGCATAGGCGGCGACCAGATACCCGCGGCGCTGCAGGTTCGGCCGCATGTAACTGCAGGCGTAACAAATGGCATTGGGTTCACGCGGCTGAGTAATCACCCAGCCGACCAACTCGCCATTGTGGCGAACGCCGAGGCTGTTGGCCGCCTCCATGAACTTGTCGTAGCTGAAAGGCCAGAGTGATCGGGGCACCCAGTTTTCGGCGGCCTGAGAACGCAGCAGTGATTCCCGGTCGCGCTCGGTGAGCTCAGTCCAGGCGAATATTTCAAAGCGGGCAGACAGCTTATACTCCGCCATCCAAGGCGCCTCATACATGCGCTTGTCGGAAGTGCAGACCAGGTGCTTGGGAGCGGGGACCGGCCACTGCGCCTTGTCCAGAATCCGTTCCACCGCCGGCGTGATGGGCTTGCAGGTGACGTAGATGAACGACGCCTTCTGCGCCCCCCTCTCTCGCAAAACGGCTTCCGCTTCGAGGAGAAGCCGAGTGCCCAGACCGCGACTGCGAAAAGGGGTAGAGACGCAGACGGAGAGAATCTCCGACTGCAATCCATTCAATTTAGCCATCGCCAGTCCCACCGGTCTGCCATCAGCGAAGGCACCAACCGCTATGACGGTGCCGTCGGTGTGCAACCGGCAGAAAAGGTGCACATGCGAGGGAAAGCACAGATGGCTGAAGGGCTGCGCGGTGAACGGATTCAATCTCTCGATAACTAGAGTGTCCATGTCTGCTTTCATTCGCCTCAGCTGCTAAGATTTCCCAACTACGTCGCGGATCGCGTCAGCGATGGTTGACGGAGGGGACGCATCTGACGGCGTGCCGGCTACGCGTTTAAAATCTAGCAGCAGGATAACGCGCGGCTGGTCACCGCTATGCCACACTTCGTGTTCGGTCGTGTCGTCGAAAACCAGGCACTTGCCTTCCTTCCACTCGCGCGTTTCTGTCCCCACCCGCATACGGCATCCGGGCGGCACGATCAATCCCAGATGGCAGCGCATGACCGCCTTCGTGTAGCCGACGTGCGGTGTGATGTGTGTCCCCGGCGCGAGGCTTGAAAAACCGGCCGTGGTGAGCCCCGGAACCTGCTCGATGAGCCTCGTCGTTTCCGGACAAAGCTGGCAATTCTTCAGGAGTTTCTGGCCGAATGCGTAGAAGCCAAAGACATCCCAGCCTTGGCCATAAAGGAAGCGTTCGGGCCATGGAATGAAGTTGCTCTGATGGAGCATCTCCAGTTCGCGCCGGATGCTCCCCCACCCTGACTCCAGAACTGACGTGAACGGAAAATCTTCCGCGGCGCTGTACATGTTACCCACGCTCCATTTCAAAATCGAGACTCAACGCTCCGAGCGTACCCCTGGTGCGTCTCAATGCCTCATGCTCTCTCGAGTCGTCGAACTCGAGGCAGCTCCCATCTTCCCAGTTGGAGCTCTCAGCCCCGACGCGAATTGCACGGCCGACATGTGTCAGCGCCGGAGGCAAGATCAAACTGTGATGCATGTGCAGAAACTGCGTATTCAACTCGCGCCGCTCACGGAAGCCGTCCTCGCCGGAGTAGGAATCGGTGCAGCCGACGTGGGGCTCAACATGAGTACCGGGCATCGAAGATGAAAACCCGGCCTTGACGACGGACAAAAGTTGGCCTAGGGTTTTGGCCGTTTTCGGGCAGCGCTGGCCGTTTCCCTCAACCTTCGTGCCGAACGCGTGAAATCTAAAATCATCCGAGCCGGTGGAGTAACAAAACGTCTCTTTCCACGGCGTGAACTTGCCTTCGGACAGCACTTGAAACGGGGATCGTATCATCTTCCAGTTTCCTTCAAGCAGGTTGATTACCGGAGCTTCCGGTATGTTATGAAATTTCGCGTATGCCATATATGTGGCGTATCCTACCAATACAAGTTCCAGATGCCGTTGATTTGGATGGCGTGCCCCTGCAGCGTAATTCTTTCGTCGTCTGGCTGAACATCTTTGCCGGGAGCCGCCTGATGCAATAAGTGGCCAGAATGCAAAACCATACTACCTATCCGATAGGCGTGATACGAAGACTCACGCGAGCGTACAAGAGGTACAGTATCGTTACTTGAATTTTCGAGCAGTTCGGCGTAGCTGATATCCCACACATTCAGACCGCCACCGTTCTTTGGCAGGGCGATCGAAAGCGTGAAGGATATCGGCCGGGTTAGGTCCGCATCGACGCCACTCCAATCGTGCAACTGATACTGCGAATCGCAATGAATGGACGCTATGGGCCTTTCAAACAGCTTCGAGGAAAGGTAGACATGAAATCCCGGCAGGGCGAGACGGCTGGTATACACAACCGGCCCGCCGAGCGCTTCTTCGAGAAGGGCGGCAACCCGCTGATAGCAATCCGCAAAGTTTTCGCGCAGCAGAGGATTGTATTTCTCGGCGAATGCGTCGTATTCGGCATGGTTCCGCTTCGCGTCGAGATAGCTGGCCGCTCCGAGTGTAAAGAACGGCGCCCAGAGATTGCGGCGCACCCAGTGCGGACGCAGCCGATGAATCACTTCACGGATCTCGGCGCACTCGGCGGCGGAGAATACCGGGTATTCGTGGATGAGTTCTGAAGTTGTCATCACGATAGCAAACCCACCTTTGATGTGGTTGGGGAAACGAGCGCAAGTAAGCCCATACCAATTCCCGGAACGCCGCTTAACAAGCCGGGAATTGTCAATTTCTCGGAGAAGTCTTGCAGATGCCAGAGTCCGCGCTGCTCGAATTGATCGAGCATTCTTAGGGCAGAGTCGAGCGCTTCGGAACGGAGATCGGGACGCCCGAGCGACTCGCTCGCCGCGGCCAAAAACAGGAGCCGTCCGGCTTCCCCGCAGCAGATATGGTGTTGCACGCCGCCGAGGTTGCGGCAGGTCGAAGCCACCGCCAAGTTGATTTCGTTGGCGCTCTCGGCGTCGCTGGGAATAATACTGCGCACGACGAGGCGCGACAGCCCGATTCCTGGTGCGCCAGCGCACCAACCGGTCATATACGAACTATTCTCTTCATCCTGCAGGTTGGGCCATGCGCCATCGGTTGACTGAAAATGATCCCGCTCATGGGCGAGCCCGGCCAATGCCATGTCGCGCCAATTCGGCTCACCGGTTTCCCTGAACAGCTTGAGCAGCGCTACCGCGATCCCCGCCGAACCGTGCGCCATTCCCAGGAGCGGCCTGCGGAAACCGGGAACCAGCCAGCCTTGGCGTCCACTGTTGACGGCACTGCGCGCGATCACGCTGCCCAGAGTGCGGGCAGCATCGAGCAGCCTCCCGTCGCCAGTGCGCCGAAACAGGTCGCAGAGAATCGATAGCGCCCCGGCGGCGCCGGTGAGGAAATCGGGATTCGTTTCCGCGGCCAGCCGTTCGAGCGGATGGCGGAGCGCGAGATCGAGAGCCTGCCGCTCGAGTTCCTCGTCACCGGTCTGTTGCGCGCTTGCAGCCAGTGCATAGACCAGCGCGAACGAACCCAAATATCCAGAGATCGAAATGAAGGAGCCGAGTGGTCCCCGTGCTGTTTCGTCATGGATCCGCAGCGCCGAAGCCAGCGCTTGGCGGCCGATGACTTCGAAGCGCTTGTCACCAGTCGCCTTGGAGAGGTTGATCAGGAACAGGGCAGCTCCGGACGCCCCATTTAAACTCCATGGATCCAATTGCGCTGGATTGATGTAAGCTGCTCCTCTGGCAATTCGCACGAGGGTAAGCCAGTCGGTCGAGTTGCCGTAGCGAAGGGCGATACGATCGAGATCTTCCCCGATCGAGTAGGCACAGGCGAGAATTCGCTGTTCCGCCGTGGTGCTCGTCCACACAGTAGAACTGGCCTGCGGGCCGCTTTTCAAAGATGACAGACCAGACAACTGCCCCACTTGGCTGCTGACGAGCGAGGGCGCTGCCATGGCGATTAAGCTTCTGATCAGCCCCCGCTGCCATTCGAGATCGGCGTGCGAGGTGTCGCTGATTCGCCGCTTCATCTGTTCAATGATCGGCTGCGGAATCACAGGCCCAAACGAAGTTCCGCTGGAGAAAAACAATCCTGTGGCCACCGTCGAGGAGAAAGCAATTGGGATATCGCGCTGCCACAGCGCCCGCTTTTCCTCCTCGACGATCTCAGGAAACGAACTGCCGTTGAAAAAAACCGGGATCGAACCGGCCAGTACTTCCAAAGCTACGTCGTACGCCCCACCGGATTTCAGGATGTCCGGGGCTGTGGTCCAAAACAGCAGGTTCGCATATTCCTGTGAATCGCGGAACAGGAAGCGACTGGCCACGCCGCGCAGCGGCTCGAGTGGCCCGTGCGCGCTGAGGAGCTCATCTCGATGCTCCATCCACAGCTTGTAGGCGGCTGTGAAGCCCTCCTCCACCGCAGTGAGATAGCAGTAAGCGGACGCCTTCACTCCTCGTAGCCGAGGAACGCTTGAATCGAATTCAAAGTGTCTGAATTCGTGCTCGAGCGTGAGAGAATCCGTCCCAATCCCTTTCCAGACTGGCCCCTTAACCGGCCATTTGCGATCTCCACTACCGCCGATTCCAGAAGCCTGGAACAGTCCCTGCTCGTAATCACCAGCGCGCCAGTACGGCAACATTAACGACATGGCGGCGCTGAACTGCAGGAATCGGACCCCCAGCGGAGCCGTCGCAAAATCCCCTTGCGGCACCGCGATCGCGGGAGCGAGCAGCCCTTCAAGGTCCACCGCGACTGGTGTCTCTCCGTCAGCGATGAAGTTTTCGGCGTGGAAATCCCGCCCGCAGAGGAAATAGATGAGAGCGGTGTGCGCGCCTTGGCGGCGATAGTAGCGCTCCACCTCGGCCTCGGAGACGCACTCACGGGCGACGATCAACTCGGTCCAGCCGTAGCCGTCCTTGGCGATGAGCCGCGCGGCGCGCAATGGTGGTTCTGCCCCGCGAGCATTCAGCCACTGGAGCAACTCGCCATAGATGGCGTCGATCTGATGGCTGCGTGGCTTGTACATGATACTGCTGCCGTCCTCGAACCGAAGCTGCCAGGCGGAGCCTCCGCCATCGTGCGGGTCCGACAGACCGGTGAAACAGAGTGCCACCATGCCCGGCGCGACGCCATTGCATAGTACTGTGCGGATGTTGTCGTAGTCCGAATCTAGCCGACAAAAAACATCTCGTGTGGCGCTGATCTGGTTCAGCGTCACCGTCGCCAGGAGACGCGCCAGGACCGGGTAGTTCGCCAGCAACTGAGTACGGCCCTCTACCGATCGGAGGCGTCCCTGAACGTAATCGGCGTAGCGATCCTCCGGAGTCTGACCGCGCAGTTCACCTCGTCTTTGAGCCGCCTTCAACTCGTAGGTGACGGTTCGGGCACACAGAGTCGACAGTTGGCGCAACAGCGAGCGCAAAAGCGAAGCCTGAGCCCGTGGGCTAAACAGCGTGCTCGAAGTTTCGCGCAGAGCGGAAAGATAGCCAGCCAAAAACGGTGCTACTAGACCGGGAAAAACCAGATTTCCGTGGCGAGAAAGATCGTGGGCGTGACACTCTTCCGTCGTTTCCGCAGCCATGAATTCCAGTGCCATCGATGACTCGGCCTCGGGAAACGCAAGCACTTGGTCGAGAAAGATCGCCCATTTAGGCGCGGCGAAATCGCCTTTGATCGTGCGGCGGAGAAGGCGGGTTTCCGCTTCCTCCCCGGACAACTTGAGCGTGGCAACCCTGCTCTCGAACGCCTTGATCGATTTGCCCCGTAAGATAACCAGTTTCTTCCATCGCTCCACGAGAGCCGAAGCTGCCGCCCGTGACGAATCCGACTTATCGGCGACGGATGGAATTTCCTTCCATTCAGCAGGAGACAACGCCTGTTCGAGGACGCGTTGGGTAAAGTTCCCGAGAGCAGACGCGACTTGCGGTATCATACGATGATCACGTTTAGGCGTTGCGCGCTCATCAGCTTCCTAACCGAGCGCGTAGTAAATTCAGATCCACTCGATCTAAGGCCTCGAGGTCGACTAATAAGCGGCCCTCCCTGGATAGGTCGAAATGTTGTGGTGTCAGGGCAACCGCGCCATTTGTGTTCCTGACAACGGCATTCCCCACTGCAAGGGGCTCGCTGGTTTCAATCACCCAACGCTCGCCGTGGCGACATCCGATCTCCCGCACGAGCTTCGAGAATCGGTGGCGGATTGTGTTGGACGGGCGGTATTCTCCGAGCGGCACGGCGATCGACAGAACCGAATCGCCATCGCGCAGCATCAGCCGCTGCGCCACCAACCTGTCGACGATTTCGTGTAACCGTTCGCTCGGGATACCGAGCTTCTGGAGCGAAGAGATCCCGCGGATCCGGTCACAAGCCAGATAAAGCTCGCGCTCGACGCCCGCAAGGGCATGTACTGGCGTCGTGCTCGCGTCGTGTCGCAGATCCCAGATAAAAAGGCACGATTCGAGATCCACGGAAAACAGGTCGCTCCCGGCATTGTGCTCGCGCCAGTCTTCCGTGGCGGCACGCAGCGCGCCCGTATAGGTCATGGGATCCTGCGGCTTGGCGTATTCGAAAGTAGAGTAATACGCAAGATTCGCGACCGCTTCGGGCGACAAATGGTAGACGTAGGAGTAGCTCGGATAGGGCCGCACGTTGCGGAATCCATATTCCTGGGAGCGATCGAAATAGGGGCTAAAACGATCCAGTCGCAGCGGTGAAACGACCTGTGGCGGGTCGAGATGAACAAGTGAGGGCACCAGATCGGCCATCTCTTGATACTCCGCCGCCGACTCCCCTGGAAAGCCCCATAGGATGTTCCAGATCGTGCGGACTCCGAGCTCCTTGCACCACTTCAGCAGCTGGATATTCTGCAGTCGCGTGCAACCCTTCTGCATCTGTTGCAGGATCGGCGAACTGAGGCTCTCAATGCCCGGCTGGATGGTGCGAATACCCGCATCGCGGAGCATCCGCACCTGCTCCTTCTTCAAGTTCGCTTTGACTTCGTAAAAAAGCTCTAGAGGTAGTTTGCGGGCCTTGATTTCGGGGATAAACGTCTGGAAATACTGCATGTCGAGGATGTTGTCGACAACGGTGACCGGACAGCCGGGATGCTCCCGCGTCAGTTGCAGCAGTTCGTCCATAGCGCGGCCGGCCGATTTGCTGCGGAACGCCATGTTCGCGCCATTTAGGCCGCAAAAAGTGCAATGCGCCACCTTGCCCCAGTAACACCCGCGCGACGTCTCAAAGAGAACGTGCGGGGTGTAGTACTCGCTCAACCTCGGCCGACTGCGCTCTAGTTGATCGAAGAATCCGCTGTAATCCGGAATCGGCAGTTGGTCCATTTCCTGGACCGAGGGCGCACTCAAATGCTGCCCGGCGATGAGAGTCGCGCGGACCCGTTCCTGCGCGTAGACTCCCTTCAAATGGGCCGTAGAGCGCCCTGCAAGCAGGGCTTCGATCAAATCAGGCACCACTTGGTCGCCTTCGCCGGAGACCACGGCATCGACAAACGGAAACTGCCGCACAACCTCGAAACCCATGGCCCCTTCGCAATTGGCGCCACCCATAATAATGATCAGGTCCGGAACCCGGCTCTTCAGCCGTTTGGCAAGCGCCAGTGAAGCGAGTTGCTGCTGGAAGACGCTGGTGAAGCCGACGATCCGCGGACGGCACGCCAGGATCTCATCCATGCACTGGTCGAGAAATGCTTCCTGATCGCGCAACGAAACGACGTGCTCGATTTTCTCCGGGGTAAGCCCGATCACTGGCGTGCCGTAGCGGTCATACCGCCGGTGCGCGGGTGAACCGCCTCTCAGTACCTCATCGACATACTGCTTCTCTCGGATTTCATCGGGTCCGAACAGGCTCCTTGAAAAAATCCATTCCCCCAGTAGATCGTAGGTGGAGTGGATTCCGTCGGAAATCTCCAGGTAGAGACGTGTGCCGATCCGCTCAGCCAGGGAAAGCGTGAAATATAGGTCTTTGACGCTAACGCCCCGTCCTGCAATCGCAGCTTTGAGTAAGCCCAAACCGATCGAAGGAAGGAAGAGCGGTCCAAACGGCATGCTGACAAGGACCACATCGGCGGAGCATGGCAACTGGGGCGGCTGATCGTTGGAAGAAGACATAAGAGGCAAGCAGAAGGAGTTTTAAAGAGACGAAACAAGGGCCGCCCGACGAATTTCGAGAAGTTCGCGGACGGCCGTTGCATACAACTAAACCTCGACCTTTATTATTTGCCGCTGCTCTGTTGTTCCTCAATCACAACGGCCGAGACGGTGGAGGCCGCAGCAAAGCCCGCGCCGACTCCGCCGGCAATCGCAGAGCCGACGGCCGTGAAGACTAGGGCAGCTGATGCTATACCCGCTGCGGCACCACCGCCGCCGCAGCCCGCGTTAGACTGACCTTCCTTCGACATTCCTCCAGCTACTGCCACCAGATCGGCATCGCTCAATTCGGATTCCGCCGGGTTCGTCGGCAGAACCATGTGTTCTTCCGTAGCCGAGTTCGCCCATACCTTTAGGATCATAGACTCGGGCAGCTTGATGCCCATTTCAGCAGCCGCTTCCTTCGAATCGGACAACAATTTCGCCTTGAACTCAGCATCGGTCCAGGCACGTTCCATCAGCTGGGAGATCGGATCGGCGCTGCCGCCGCTGTTAGCCGGCTGCAACGGAAGTACCGCGTTCATCAGGGTCGGGGTGTTTTCATGGATCTGTACAGTGACAGAGGCCGGAATCGTCAGTCCGAATTCAGCCAAAACGGAGTTCGGCTCAGCAAGAAGCCGAGACTTGAGAGCCGCGTCGCTCCAAATACGGTCGAGCGCGTCTTGTATTGCTGGGGTCATGTTGTTTAATCCTTTACTCTTTCAAACAGTGGATAGATTCAATGGAAAGTAACAGAGGCTTGCGCACAGTGAACCTTACAATCCTATTACATTCCGCTAAAACCTTCCCGGCGATGATAACATTGTCGTAGATACCACAAAACCCTTTAAAGTGATGTTTAATTGATTATTTTAAAAAACGGTAAGATAGTTCTATCTGTCACACACGAGGTACTGGCTTGTGGTCCGAGGCGTCCGGTACGCAGTGTATGAGTTTGATTCCTAACCTAACTCTTCATTGGCCGCTTCGGGGGTGATCCCTGATGTTCGAATCAGCATTCCGCCACTTATAGGCAAGTCCGGGAGGCCGTATGGCCCGAAAACTCGATCCGCCGCATCCCAAGGCCAACCAAGGGTTACATCTCCGTCCGAAACTTCGGGATTTGCGAGCCGGCGAGTGCCCCGGAAACTCCGCGGATCACACAGGAGACGCCAAAATCGTGGACACGGCGCATACCTCCGGCGCGCCAGCCGTTCATGACTGATGCCAGCGTGGCGGCGGTCATGACTGCGTGGCTTGATCGGGCGGGTGAGGTTGGCTTGCTGGTTCATCCAGACCGCCACAGAGATCAGCAGGAAACGGAACGGGTCCAGGCACTTTGACATCGGGTCGTCTCATTATCGACGACGCCAGGGATTATCTCCCGCTGTTTCAGATAGATCGAGTTTTCGGGCCATACGCCATCGCCGTTACGACCGCCGCGCCGCATAAAGGCATCTTCGGCGCGATTCTACCCGCATTGGCCAGTGTCCTTGCACGGCCCTATTGACGGTCACCGAGGCCGCGCTCGTGAAGCGCCGCTAGAGGCCTTGTCCGCCGACGACGCGGGGCGAGTGAAGTCCAAAGCTCTCCCTCAAGGACCCCGAAAGGCTGTGAATCCCGGCCGATGAGGCCTCAAGATGAGGTTTCCGAGAACGACAGATCGAGCCGGCGCCGGAGCGGAGCCGGAAGACGACGTGGAAAGAGTTTCTGAGCCGCCATTGGGAGCTGCTTGTGGCCACGGACTTGTTCACCGTGGAAGTGTGGACCCGGCTAGGGTTGCAGCGATTCATGGTGCTGTTCTTTATCGAGCTATCGACCCGCAATGTTGAAATTGCGGGCATCGCGCAGGAAGCGAACGGATTGTGGATGAGCCAGATCGCGCGGAATCTCACCGATGCGGAGGCGGGAATTCTTACCGGAAAACGCTACCTGATTCACGACCGGGATCCGCTGTTCACGGCGGAGTTCCTGCGGACTGTCGTTCTCGGAAACCTCATCTTAACGTCTGATCGGCCTGGATCCACAGCCTTTGGGGGGCTTTGAGGGAGAGCCTTTGGACTTCACTCGCCCGCGTCGTCAGCTGGCAAGGCCTCTTGCGGCGATGCCAAGAGGCGCACGGGCGCGGCCTCGGTGACGGTCAATCGGGCCGCGCAAGAGTACAGAGCAGTGCGGGTGGAATCGCGGCGAAGATGCCTTTATGCGGCGCGGCGCTCGTACCGATGATGGAGTCTGCCGACGTCGGCTTTCGAGATAATTCGTCGTCCCTCACACCTTGGGTGATGTTCACCGCGACGTTGAGCCTGACGGTCGCCTGATAATAATGCGAGCCTTGCGAGGTGATGCAGTTTTGCGAGGATCTCACGACCACGAAAGCCGTAGTCAGGACCATTGAGAAATGGCTGACATCGGAATCGAAGGAAGAAAGGCAACCCCCAATTTATCAGCAACTTCGAGGTTTGCGAAAACGACAATAGTTTTCAGGAGGGCGGAATCACGTTCCGACCCCTGTTTCCGGCGACGAATCAGTCGATTGTCGGGACCTGGCAGGGGACGGGGCAGAACTATGACTTTCGTGCGGATGGGACGGTTGTGTACGGTTCGACCACCATTGTGAATCGCGGGCGCTATGTGCTGGACGGGTATTTACTGCAGATTCTGCCGGAGCGCGGTGCGGGATGGGTGGAGGTGGCGGGGCAAACGGGCGTGTTTCTGATTCGCGGCAAGGCGATGATGCAGCGGTCTCGCTGAGAGAGAACTACAATCAGGCAATGAGACTCCACGCCTTGTTCCTCCTTTGTTCGATGGCCGCGCAGGCGGCGCTGGTCCGTGTGGAGATTTCCGAGCGATCGGCGATCCTGGGCGGGAAGGCGTTCGGGAAGGCCGGCGCGTATGAACGGCTGATTGGGAAAGCTTATTTCGCCGTGGACCCGGCGGCGGAGGCGAACCGGGATGTAGTGAATCTGGCGCTGGCGCCGCGGAATGCGAGCGGGCAGGTGGAGTTCTACGCGGACTTCGTGCTGTTTGCGCCGGTGGACCCGAAGAAGAGCAATGGGACGTTGTTCTTTGAAGTTTCGAATCGCGGGCGGAAGGGGCTGCTGTCGGCGTTTAGTCATGCGCAGGGGTCGAACGATCCCCGGACGGCGGCGGAGTTCGGCGATGCGCTGTTGTTAGAGCAGGGGTTCACGCTGGCGTGGCTGGGTTGGCAGTTCGACGTGCCGCGGGAGCCGCCATTGATGTCTGTGACGGTGCCGGTGGCGAAGAAGCTGGACGGGACGCCGATACAGGGGGTGGTGCGGTCGGACTTTGTGCCGGATGCGGGGATCACTTCGTTTTCGCTCGGCGACCGGCTGTTTTTTCCGTATCGGGCGGCCGATCCGAACGACCTGACGGCGACGTTGACTGAGCGCAGTTTGGCCAATGGGCCGCGGCGGGTGATTCCGCGGGGGGATTGGAGTTTTACGGAAGACCGGGGGGGCGTGCGGAAGGCGTCGGGGTTTGAGTCGGGCAAGATTTACGAGGTGGTTTATAAGTCGCAGGACCCGCCGGTGGTGGGGTTGGGCATGGCGGGAATCCGGGATTTTATTTCCGCGTTGAAGGCAGGGACGGCGCCGGGGCCGCTGGCGGCGTTGGCACCGGCGGCGCGGCGGACGCTGGGGTATGGGAGTTCGCAGAGCGGGCGGTTTTTGCGCACGTTTTTGTACCAGGGATTCAATCGCGATGAGCAGGGGCGGCGGGTGTTTGACGGTGTGTGGGCCAATGTGGCCGGGGGCGGGCGCGGGAACTTCAACCACCAGTTTGCGCAGCCTTCGCGCGATGCGCGGCCGTTTTTCAACTTCTACTACGCGACCGATATTTTTCCGTTCACGGACCGGAAACAGCGCGACCCGGTGACGGGGATGGACGATGGTATTTTAGTGCGGGCGGAGCGGAATAATGTGGCGCCGAAGATCTTCTACACGAATTCGGCGTATGAGTATTATGGGCGAGCGGCGTCGTTGATGCACACGACGATTGACGGGAAGGGCGACGCGCCGCTGGCGCCGAACACGCGGCTGTATGTGATGGCTGGGGGCAATCACGGGCCGGGTTCGATGCCGCCGACGGTGAGCGCGAATACGCGGTATTTGAACAACGGGAACGACTATCAGTGGATTCTGCGCGGGCTGCTGGTTTCGATGCAGCACTGGCTGGCTGACGGGGTGGAGCCGCCGCCATCGGTGTATCCGCGGGTGGACCGGCAGGAGCTGGCGCCGATTGAGAAAATCCGGTATCCGAAGCTCCCGGGGGTGGTGCCGCCGGCGCGGGTGCATGATGTGTTCCGGCTGGATTTTGGGCCCGATTTCCGGACGAAGGGGATTGTCTCTTACGAGCCGCCCAAGCTGGGCGCGCCGTTTCCGATTCTGGTGCCGCAGGTGGATGCGGATGGGAACGATATCGGCGGGTTGAAGACGCCGCAGGTGGCGCTGCCGCTGGCGGCGCATACGGGGTGGAATTTGCGGAACCCGAAGATTGGTTCGCCGGAGGAGTTGTTCAGCATGGTGGGCTCGTACTTTCCGTTTCCGAAGGCGGTGGTGTTGAAGCGCTATGAGAACCGGGCGGCGTATCTGGGACGGATTCGCGCGGCGGCGGAGAAGCTGGTGCAGGGGCGGTATTTGCTGGAGCGCGATGTGGCGTCGGTGGAGACGCTGTCGGGCAAGGAGTGGGACTTCGTGATGGCGCAGCCCTAGTAGCCGGGGACGCCGGCTTTGCCGTAGACGGCGCGGACGCGGGCGAGATCCTCTTCGGCTTCGAGGAGGCCGAGCGCGTCGGTCATGCGGCGGATGGGCGTGGCGGGATCGTTGGACCAGAAGATGCCGAGGTCTTCGTCTTCGTAGTAGCGGAAGCCCACCTTTTCCCCGTATGGCCCGAAAACTCAATCCGCCGCATCCCAAGTTCAACCAAGGGTTACCTCTCCGTCCGAAACTTCGGGATTTGCGACCCGGCGAGTGCCCCGGAAACTCCACGGACCACACAGGAGACGGCAAAATCGTGGACACGGCGCATAGCTCCGGCGCGCCAGCCGTTCATGACTGATACCAGCGTGGCTGCGGTCACGACTACGCGGCTTGATCGGGCGGGTTGAGATCGGCCCTTGCTGGTTCATCCAGACCGCCAGAGAGATCAGCAGGAAACGGAACGGGTCCAGGCACTTTGACATCGGGACGTCTCATTATCGACGACGCCAGGGATTATCTCCCGCTGTTTCAGATAGATCGAGTTTTCGGGCCATACGTCATTTTCCTTATCGCCATAAGGTCAGACCTCCTGATGTCACCCCAGGATCTGGGCTGTGGCGATGAAAACGGAATGAGCCGGAGCTGAGACTTGCAAAGACACTGCCGTTGGGGGTAAGACGGAAGGATGGCGCAACTGCAATTGCCGATATTCCCCGCCGGGGCGATTGAGATAAACAGCAGAATCGGGGTCCAAAAGGAAACGAGCACCGTGTGGTACCTCCACGGT
>Ga0209086_10000705_pt1 | contig 28126 bp, 28 predicted proteins | sample M_130207_XF_Meta_FD_187312 | JGI IMG/M metagenome (GOLD analysis project Ga0209086, IMG submission 187312) | Freshwater microbial communities from Lake Montjoie, Canada to study carbon cycling - M_130207_XF_MetaG (SPAdes) (version 2) | ecosystem: Environmental > Aquatic > Freshwater > Lake... | reverse complement strand
ATTCGGTGTGAAACTTCCCACGGGCAACTTCAAGCAGAACTTCAACGGTGGTTCCATCGCGGGACAGTTGCTCGACCGCGGCCTACAGCTCGGCACCGGCACCACAGATCTCATTTTCGGTGCCTTTCACTTCGCACCGATCACCAAAGAGCTAAACTACTACTCACAGTTCACCGCGCAGTTCGCGCTCAGTGGTCGCAATGAGTACAAGCCGGGCAATGCGTTCACCGCCAATGTGGGTGTGCGTTACCACCTCCTTGAGCGCGTGGTGCCGCAGCTCCAACTCAACGCGCGCATCAGCGGCAGGGATGCCGGCATCAACGCCTCACCGGATGACAGCGGTGGCACAACCCTTTATCTCAGTCCTGGCATCACCTTTGGCATCAGCAAGAACGTGTTCAGCTACGTGCTGTTCCAGTTGCCGATCTACCAGTACTACAACGGCTATCAGCTCGCGCCGGCCTACACGCTCTCCGTCGGCACACGCGTTATGTTCTGACCGTAGCTTTCATGATGAGGTTAACGCTGCCCAATCTATTTTCTCATGATTGCCCATGAATCATGCCCCTTTCTGGTGAGCAGAGTTCGAGGCGCAAGCCTCGTTTTCGCCAGACGCCTCCACCCGGCCGTTTTCCGGGCGGAGGCGACAATTTCCTGTCTGCTGTGCGAACAGCGGATTTGAAAACGCAACACACACACCATACCCGCTAACACACCCATGAAGAAAACAGCACTCACCCTCCTGTTCGTCGCCATCGGCCTCGGTTCCGCCGCCGCCAATGACGTCATCAAGGATGCCATGAAGAAGTACCACAAGCCCGAAGACGCTCTTTGCAAGAAGGTCGGCAAAGGCGAAGCCAAAGACGCCGATCTGGCCGAACTCCTCAAATGCTACACCGCCATGTGCGGCCAAACGCCTGCCAAAGGCGATAAAGCCGATTGGGTCAAACGCTGCCAGGCACTCATCGGTGCCGTGAAGAAGGTGCAAGCCAAGGATGCCTCCGGCGTCAGCGACTTCAAAAAAGCCGTCAACTGCAAGGCCTGCCACGATGTGTTCAAAGGCAAATAAGCACGCCTGATTTCCAGGAGGCTCCGCAAACGCCTGCGGAGCCTCCTTGGATTAAACACTCACCAAGCAGGCTGCACGCTTGCTTGCATTGATCCTGCAATTCCCAGCCATGTGTTCCGCCACACCTCCACCTCTCTTGATGCGCCTCGCGCAGCGCGGAGTCGTGCTGCTAGTGTGCCTTTCGCTCGGCATGCATTGGGCGCTGCTGCAAAGCATCGCGTGGACGGGGATGCTGATCTCGTTCGCTTGTGAGGGTGCGATGATTGAAGCGGTAGAAAAGACGTTCGACGGCCAGCTGTGCGCGAAGGTGAAGGCAGGCCGTGATGCCAATCAAAAGCAGCCGCAGCAGGAAGGCCAGTCCTTGAAGAAGATGGACGTGAATGTGGACGCTGAGCTGGTGACGCACACCAAGCTGATCGCTCCTGCGGCAGAAAAGTTCACTTTCGCGATGATTCGCGAATGCAGCGTGAAACGAAACGAGAGACCGGAGATGCCCCCGCCACGTCGCGGGCTGGCTTGACTCATCGAGCGGCTTTTTCCAGCCGCTGATCCGAACCTGTGCAGGGCTGGAAAGCCATGCCTTCAATCATTGCTCATGCCGCCATTTCTGCGGCTGCCTTCTCACACTCTCTACTTCAAATGAAACCATTTTCCTTTCTCATTCTATTCTCACTGACCGGCGCTGCGCTCGCGCAGACCGCCGCACCCACGAAAAAACCGACGACTCCACTCAAGGAGATCATCATCACGGCGGACAAAGAGTCGCCTTCACTTACCGTTCCGAGTCTAGAGGCCCGGCAGGAACAAATCGCGAAATCTGTTCCCGGTGGCGCAGGGATTGTCGATGCCGAGCTATATAAGCGCGGTCGCTCGTCCACGCTGAAGGATGCACTCGATTTTGCGCCGGGTGTGTTGATTCAAGAACGCTTCGGTGCTGAGGAGTCACGCCTCTCCATTCGTGGTTCCGGTCTTCAGCGCACGTTCCATGGTCGCGGCATCTGGCTGATGCAGGATGGCATGCCGTTGAACCTTGCGGACGGCGGTTTCGACATGCAAGCCGTTGAACCGCTGACCTCACGTTACGTCGAGGTCTTCCGCGGTGCCAATGCGCTACAGTACGGCTCCGCCACGCTCGGTGGTACGATCAACTTCATCTCGAATACCGGTTACACGGCTGATGCAATCCAAGGACGCTTTGAGATGGGCAGCTTCAACACGCAGCGGGCACAGATCTCTTCCGGCTTCGTCAGCGGCAACACGGATGTGTATGCCAGCATCACCGCTTCGCACACGGACGGCTTCCGTGATTGGAGCGAGCAGGAAAGCTTCCGCGTCTTCGCAAACATCGGCACGAAGCTTAGCCCGAACTTGGAGAACCGCTTCTACATCACCTATGTGGACAGCAAATCGCAACTACCGGGTTCGCTGACGAAGGCGGAGATGGAAAGCAATCCGCAGCGGGCCGCGCCTGGGAACATGATTCCGACTGTAGCTGGAGGTGCGGGCTTTCAGGAGCGCAATTACCGCCTCCTTCGACTGGCGGATAAGCTGACCTACAGCGATGGCGATGCGAACACGTTAACGCTAAGCACGTTCTGGTCGTGGAAGGATCTGAATCATCCGATTTTCCAGGTGATCGACCAGCTCAGCAACGATCTTGGCTTCGATTTGCGCTACGATGGCAAAGGGCAGCTCTTCGGCCTGCGCAACGACCTCACCATCGGCACGGGCTTCATGTATGGCGTCGCGGAGGACAACCGCTTCTTCAACATCGGCGGTGCACGCGGTGCCAAGGTGGCAGACTACAAGCTGCAATCCACCAACCTGAACCTCTACTTTCAGGATCAACTTCATCTCACGGACAAGCTCTCGCTCATCGCCGGAGCGCAGGTGTCGTATGTGACGCGTGATTTGAATGAAGAAAATCTCTTCGGTGGCGCGAATCCACCGGGGCAGTTCACTGGACTACCGAACCTCGTGAACAACAGCGACCGCTTTGAAGCTTGGGGCTTCAGCCCGAAGCTCGGCCTGCTGTATGAAGCGGACAAGCAGACGCAGTATTACTTCAATGCCAGCCGCAGCTTCGAGCCACCGAGCTTTGGCGAGCTGGTGCCGTTCGGTGCAAGCGGTCTGCTGCCCTTGAAGCCACAAACCGCGACTACGCTCGAAATCGGCACCCGTGGCCAGCGCGGCCGCATCGCTTGGGACTTTAGCTACTACTATGCCTGGCTGGAACGTGAGATGTTCGTGCTCGGCGTGGCGGGTGGTCCCACGACGACGACGAATGCGGGCAGCACCATTCATCAAGGCATCGAGTTTGGCCTCAGTGCCGACCTGCTGCGAAATCTGGCCACCGCGTCAGCGGAACGTTATGACCGTGTCGTACTGCGGCAGAATTTTCTCTGGAACAATTTCCACTTCAACAAGAGTGCCGCCTATGGTGACCGACTGCTGCCGGGCGTCTCACCGTTCTACTATCGCGCCGACGTGCTGTATGAGCATCCCTGTGGTTTCTATGCTGGTCCGACCGTCGAGTGGGCACCGGTCAAGTATGCGGCTGACCTCGCACGCACCACGTTTGCCGATCCGTATGCGCTGCTCGGCTTGAAAGTCGGCTATCGCACGAAGAAAGGCCTGTCTTTCTATGTCGAGGCCCGCAATCTCACCGACGAGACTTATTCGCCAACGACCAGTGTGGTGCGCGATGCCACCGTCGCTGGCAGCACACGTGTCTTTCTTCCTGGCAATGGCCGCAGCATCTATGGCGGCATTGAGTTCAGGTGGTGACCCCTCGCTTCATCGCCAACTGCGAAACCCATCTGCTTTACTTTCTCCTCAAATCGATTCTCCCATGAACTCCCGTCTCATCCGCAAACTCCATCGCTGGCTTGGCCTGCTCTTCAGTCTCTCTGTACTCATCTCTTCCGGCAGCGGTGTCATTCACAACGTGATGACGCGCACGCAGGCGCCGCCGCCCTCCGCACGGCCTTCTGGCGGCGGCATGGATGTGAATGCGATCAAACTCAGCGTCGCGGAGGCGGTGTCGAAGCTGCCCGAAGACAAACCCGAGGTGCAGGCGGTGAACCTGCGCGGCATCGGCGGCCAGCCGTGGTATCAGATTTACACGAAGACATCGCGTGGGCCGCAATACGTCAGCGCTGTCGATGGCAAGGTCGATCCTGCGATGGATGAGGCCTACGCCGCCGAGATCGCGAAGAATTTCCTCGCCGGAGCCGCAGTGAAGAAGACGGACTTCCTCACCGCCTTCAACACCGAGTACATCAACATCTTCCGCATCCTGCCGGTGCATCGTTTCGATGCGGGCGATGCGCTGGAGACCCGTGTCTATGTCTCGACCACGACGGGCAGCGTCACGCGTCATACCGACAAACAGCGTCAGTTTGAAGCCACGATCTTCACGAACTTCCACAAACTCGGGTTCATCCCCAGCAAGGACCTGCGCGACCTCGTGCTGACCGTGCTCACGTTTGGCACCTTCCTCGTCGCCTGCCTCGGCATCGCGTTATTCTTTGCCACCCAGCCAAAGAAACGATGAAACTCGGCGGCGATTGCGTACGATTGAGCCTTATGATCCGCTGCCTCACCCTTCTTGCCATTCTCGCCGCCACCACGCTGCATGCGCAGGTCGCGGAACTCGTCTCTGTGGAAAAAATCTGGGACAAGGCCCCGCACAACGGTTTCACCGACCTCACACGCTTTCAAAACCTGTTCTACTGCTGCTTCCGCGAGGCAGCAGCCGGCGACAAGGGCGAGGGCATCATCCGCATCCTGATTTCGGCCAGTGGTAAAAACTGGATCGACCACGTCACCATCAGTGAAAGCGGTATGGACCTGCGTGATCCCAAACTCATCATCACACCGGATGGCAAACGCCTGTACTTGCTCTGCGGCGGCCAGTCAGCGCTGGGACGCCAGCCGCGTTATGCCACCACCATGGACGGCAAGGTCTGGACGCCCATGCAGAAGCTCCTGGCCAAAGGCGACTGGCTCTGGCGTGTCTCGATCAATCCGGCGGACAAACGCTTCTACGGCGTCAGCTACAACATCCACCCGAACTCCGGTGGTCCTGCGCCGGAGAAGGATTGGTCACTGAAAACTTATGCCAGTGAAGACGGTTCCGTGTGGCAGCTCTCTTCAATCATGAACGTGCCGGGACAAGCGGGCGAAACGACGCTGCGTTTCCTCAAAGACGGCAGCGCGCTGGCCTTGGTGAGCCGGCAGGGCGGTGATCGCAAAGGCGTCATCGGCATGGCGAAAGCGCCGTATCGAGATTGGACCTGGGCGGCGACCGGTTTGCCGCTCGGCGGCCCGAATTTCATCGAACTGCCCGATGGCAAGCTCATCGCCGCCTCACGTGGCCTTGGCGCCACACCCGGTCCACACATGGTGATCTATGCGATGACGGCCACCAGCCTCAAATCCATCCTCGAACTGCCAAGCGGCGGCGATTGCAGCTATCCAGGCCTCTACTGGCACGATGATCTGCTGCATGTGACGTATTATTCCAGTCACGAAGGCAAAGCCGCGATCTACTATGCGCGGGTGCGGATCAAATAGCGGTTCTGCTTGTTGCGAGTGGACCGCTGACGACTACTCTCTTCCATGCCCACTGTCCTGACCGTAGGCCCGTTTCGTTTTTTCTTTTTTGCCGGAGATCGCGATGAACCACCCCACATTCATGTGCAGCGCGACCGCTTCATTGCCAAATTTTGGCTGCAACCGCCCAGACTGGCTTCAAGCGGTAGATTCTCGCGGGCAGACCTGCTCCGCCTTCATTCGCTCATCGTAGAACATCAAAACACTTTGCTCCAAGCTTGGCATGACTACTTCGGCCACAACTCCTAAATCCCCCTGCATTCAAGCCGTGTCTGTCTCCAGTGATTCACTCACCGTGGAGCTTGCGGATGGCAGAACTGTCTCGGTTCCCATCGCGTGGTATCCAAGGCTTCAAAATGGCTCCATCATGGAACGCAAACGCTGGCAGATCATTGGCGATGGCACAGGCATCCATTGGCCCGATCTGAATGAAGACATCAGCGCTGAAAATCTTCTCTTCGGCCAGCCATCGGGCGAAAGCCAAAAATCTCTGGCACAATGGCTCAGCAGTCGGCCACGAAAATCCGCCCGCCGTCTCAAACCAGCTCTGCACGCGTAAACGCGGCGACGACGGGGTAACCGGCGCTCTCAATGGCTTCGCGGCCTCCTTCTTCCTGGATCGCCTCAATCGCCTTCAAGGTCGAACTGCCCGATGGCAAGCTCATCGCCGCCTCACGCGGCCTGGGTGCCACCCCCGGTCCACACATGGTGATCTATGCGATGACGGCCACCAGCCTGAAATCCATCCTCGAACTGCCCAGCGGCGGCAATTGCAGCTACCCCGGCCTCTACTGGCACGATGATCTGCTGCATGTGACCTATTACTCCAGTCACGAAGGCAAAGCTGCGATCTATTACGCGCGGGTGCGGATCAAGTGAGCGCCTAACGATCCAAGTTGAGCCACCGGGACAAGTGGACGTGAACCGCAACAGCAGGACTTAGAGCGCCAACCCGGCTTGGCTCCAGTATCTTGTTAGCCGTATCAAACATAAAGCACTCGTGTGCCGGGCGCGGCGGAGAGTGCTTGCTCCGCGAAACCGGCATAGAAAAACGGGATGTTGTCGGCGGTGTCTCCTGAGAGGCGGCCCCGAACCTTATCCCAAGTCATCATTGCTACGTGAAACGCTGGCTCTCCGACTATCAGAATGGGCTGCTGTCCCTTTTCATACCAGCGATACTCGCCACCGAATTGTCGACGCGCAACTTCGAGAACGTAGCAACCAAACTGCTGCACAATCTTCGATCTCAAGTCTTCTGAAATCGGATACTGACAGCATTCAGCGAGTGCATCCTCGATAACACTCAAACTTGCCTCACTGTAATCGAGCCGACCACCGGTTCGGGATTGCAAAGCCGCGACTGCTTGTGCAGCAATAGTGACGACTTCATCTTTGAGATCGCTCATAAGCCTGACATTGAGATGGTTAACAGATTGCGAGGCTTGTCAGTAGAGATATAGGCGGCAAAAGTTGCGTGGAACCATCAGATTCGACTGCCAAGCGACTCTACACCAAGTCTGCCCGAGTGAATGCTGCGACGACGGGATAGCCCGCGCTCTCGATGGTTTCGCGGCCGCCTTCGCTGCGATCGACGAGGATGAGGGCGAAGGCGACCTTGCCGCCTTCTTCCTGGATCGCTTCAATCGCCTTCAAGGTTGATCCGCCGGTGGTCATCACGTCATCGACAACGACGATGGGTTCCTCCGGTTTGAAATTGCCCTCGATGCGTTTGCCGCGGCCATGGCCTTTGGCTTCCTTGCGCACGACAAAGGCTTGCACGGGCTTCGCATCGCCCGCCATGCTGGAACTCATCGCGACGGCGAGCGTGATCGGGTCCGCGCCCATCGTCAGACCGCCGAGCGAGCCGATGCTGAGGCCGCGTTTCGCTTCTTCCTGGCGCAGCAGGTCATGTAGCACGCGCCCGACGAGCACGGCGCCACGCGAATCGAGCGTGGTGACGCGGCAATCAACATACAGATCACTCTCCTTGCCGGAGGCGAGGGTGAATTTGCCCGTCTTGACGGACTTTGATTTCAAAATCTGGCGGAGTTCTTCGCGGTCTTGCTGGAGGGACATGGTCTGAATGTTAGTTGCTGGAGGGTTCGTGGCTGGATTCGGTGGTGGTGATCTCCACCTCGATTTCGACGGTGGCTGCTTCGGTGTTTTCTGACTCGGCCGCATCAGGCTCTGCGGGTTCGGCTTCTGGGGTGCTTTCCGTTGGTTCGACAGCATCCGGGGCAGGAACAACGCCATCGACGGTCAGCGTGACGCCCACGGCCTTCGCCGCGTCAGCCGCAGGACCACCGAAGGCGAGCAGCGTGGCGACTTCATCCTGCATCTGGGCGATTTCGTCGAGCTTCAACTCGGGATCGCGGACGATGAAGATTTCGCCGGTCTTCCGGTTTTCGTAGAAGAGCATCTTGTTGCCATCGACTTCCTTCTCGGCGGTCTGCACGAGCTGGCGTTTGCGCTCCAGCATGAGGGCAAGGATGTAGCGCGCGTTGTCGGTGCGGGGATCGCCTTCTTCGATGAAGCGTTGCAGCAACGCTTGCGCGCTTTCCTTCGGCGCGATCTCGGGCTTGGCCTCAACGAAGTTTTTTTGATACACGGTCTTCCAGGAAGCGACGGGCTGGCGCTGCTCCAGTTCCTGCGCCCAGGCTTCGTTGCACACGTCACGGCGCACATAGCCGTTTTCCTGCGGATCAAAGTGGATGGTGGTGTGAAAGCTCTCGCCGTCCTCGAACGGACGACCGGTGAGGGCGCATTCATGGGCACGGCTGCGGATGGACCAGTTTTGCTGCATCAACGATGTTTAAAGTTTCAGGTGGGAAGTTTCAAGTGGCGGGGGCATCCGGCAGCGGTGTGCGGCGATTGCGCGGACGGGCGATCTGCGGTTTGAGCTTGGAGAGTTTGAATTTGAAGCTGGGCAAATCACGGTTCTGCGAGCGGTAGTGGAACAACACGAGGCCAAGCGAGCCAAACAGCACATGCGGCATCCACACCGTGAACCAGGGCGGCAGATGGCCGCCTTTGCCGAGGTTCAGGAAGAGATTGTTCACAAACATGAAGACAAAAAAGATGAACACGCTGGCAGCAATACCCCCAACAGAGCCGCGCCTTGAATACGCCACCCCGAGCGGCGCAGCGACGAGCATGAGGGCGAGCGCCTGCCACGGCAATGCGAAACGATGCCAGAAATGCGTGCGGAAAGGCGCGAGTTTTTCATCGGCGGCCTTCGGATGCGCGTGCAGGTAGGAGACGATTTCAGGCACACCCATGTAATCCGCATGCAGGGCATAGCTGACGATGCTCCACGGTGTTTCCTCCAAGCTGGGCGCTTCGAGAATATGCTGGCCGTCCTTGTTCTGCGGGAAGGGACGAATGGCGGCGACGCTGCCGTTCTGGTAAATCATCTCGCTACCATCATACAAACGCCACCCTACTCGGGGAGACCAGCTTGCAGAAGGGGCAAGGATCGTGCGCGAAGGTGTGCCATCGGCGTTTTCTTCGCGAATCTGGACCCCATGCATGCGCTCACGCCCACTGCGCAGGGAAAACGGAAACGTGCCCACATACCAAGTGCGGTGTGTCTGCTCATCATGAAACATGATGGAAGATGCCATGATGGAATCTGCTGCATGCTCGCTCATGGCACGGACAATGGCCTCACGATTTCCTTCCGCACGTGGTGCCCAGTAATAGTTTGCCGCGAGGTTCAGCACGCAGGCATATAGGGTGCAGATGAAGATGGGTTGTAGCACCTGAAACAAACTGCGGCCCGCTCCAAGCATGGAGATGATCTCGTTGGCACGTGACATACGCGTCAGCGAGTAGAGCACCGAGAGCAACAATGCGACCGGCATGATCTGCGTATAAACATGCGGCATCAAGCTAAGGTAAAAACCAACGACATCGCGCACGCTGGATTTGGAAGTCTGGAAGTCCTTCAAATTGTCCAACAGGTCCATGATGACCCATAGGGAGAAGAATGACACGAAGCAGAACACGAGCGGATGCAGGAAGGTCTGCAAGGTGTAGCGCTCCAAAAGGCCGATGCGTCGATAATAGAGCAACACCAGCGGCACCGAGATCAGGACCAGCGCGATGAAGACAAGTTTGATCGCAAACGCTACCGGAGCTGGTGGCTCGCCCATTTCCGTCATTTGCGAATGCGCGATGTATTCCACCAAATCGCTGGCAATGGCCCACAAGGCCACGGAGACAGCGGCCACGCTCACCGGAAACATCAGGCGCTTTAAATCGCCCCAACGCCGCCAAATGACGAGCAGCAGTACCGGCACGCCCAAAGTGACCCACAGATTGAGATAAGGCAGTACATTGGCCAGCACGAGAATGCTTTTGGGCACGGAGATTTCTGCCAACTGCGCCTGCTGAATTGCGGCTCCGACTTCGTCATCAGGATGCGTGCGGTGCCAGCCCAGCATGATGGACAAAATCAGCAGACCGATGGCGACCGCGAAGGAACCCCTTCCCAAGTAGGGAAGTTCACGCGCCTTTTGCCAGGCTTGGATCACACGTTGCAGCCACTTCATGCCAGCGAGTTTTCAGAGTCGGCCAGAGGGCTGGATGCGTCAAGGCTGCACGGTCTCAGGGCAAAAAGAAGCCCAGAGCTTTTACTCCGGGCTTCGAAACAGATTTTCGTGATGATGAGATCAGTTTAGATCGAGGCAGACACCTTCCACGGTGCTACGGGCGAAGATTTTGCCGTTGGCGAGGATGGGATAGCTCCAAACTTTGCCGTCGAGCACGTCTTTGCGCGCCACTTCCTTGTACTTGTCCGGCTTTGCCTCTGCGACGACGATTTCGCCTTTATCGCTGGTGGCAATGATCTTGTCGCCTGCGAGGATGACTTGGCCGGGGCCGAAGCCTTTTTCCGCCCACTTGTCTTCACCGGTGCGGATGTCCACGCAAGCGAGAGGGCCAGCACCGTATTCCTTGAAGCTGAACATGCCGTAGAGATAACCGTCTTTGACGACCGGGGTGCTCCAATGGTTGAAGCACTGGTTTTCACGACGCCAGATCTGTGTGGCTTCAAGTTTGCCGCCGGCTTTGCTGAGCTTGAAAGCACCAGCACCGACGCCGTAACCGGCTGAGCAATAAACGATGTCTTCAAACACGACTGGGGATGCTGCGGTGCTGACTTTGTAAGGGAATGCGGCACGCCAGAGGACATCGCCCTTCTGCGGGTTCACACCGACGAGACCCGTCTGCGTGAAGAAGATGGCCTGATGCACGCCAAGGATGTCAGCGAGGATCGGGGTGGAGTGGGTCATCTTGTCGTCCTCGCCCTTCCACACGACTTTGCCAGTGTTCTTGTTCAAACCGATGAGACCTTCGCCTTTGCCACCACCAGCAAGCATGAGGATGTCGCCGTCGATGAGCGGGGAGGCCGCATTATGCCACTTGATCTGCACACCGGCGTTTTCCTTCATCACGTCGTGGCTCCAAACTTTATCACCACTGGCGGCGTCGAAGCAGAAGACTCCGAGCATCGAGTCGATGACATAGACTTTGCCGCCGTTGATCACAGGCGTGGAGCGTGAGCCGTCGCCGCCTTTGTTGTCTGGCGTTCCAGCGTCGCCGCCACCGTCGTATTTGGCGATGACGGTGAGGGGCTTGCTCCAAAGTGTTTTGCCGGTCTTTTCGTCGAGGCAGGCAAGCATCTCGCCCGTGTTGCCATCGGTTTCACCATTAACGAGCGTGTAGGCTTTGCCACCTGCAACAGCAAAGGAGCTGAAGCCGAGGTTCGTGGGTGATTTCCAGACCTGCTTGAGGCTCCATTTGGCCCCAGGCACAGCGGGGACGATGCCATTTCCTGCTGGACCACGGAACGTGGACCAATCAGTGGTTGCAGCAGAGGCGGCCGTGGCGAACGCCAGACCGAGGACGGTGGTGATATGGGTGCGTGTCATGATGAGAAAATGCGGGAGCGGGTGTGAACGACTGACGTGATGAAGCTCTTTCGGCACCCAAGAAACATCTACCGAAACGAATTCTAGAACCCTTTCGTTTTTTTCGTGCGTTCGCGAGCCGAGATCTACTCCGTCGGCCTGCGGGAGCGAGGCTCACGAGTCCCCGTATCACCGACGCCAGGGCTGGTGACGAAGGGGCCGTCTGCCATGGGGGCGGTTTTGGTGAAGCCGACATCGGGCATGTCGCTCGGCAGGCCTTCAAGAGGGAAATCTTTGCGCAGTGGGAAGTAGGGGTAGCCCTCCCACATCAAAATACGACGCAGATCGGGATGACAGCTGAATTTGATGCCCATCATGTCCCAAACCTCACGCTCATGCCAGTTGGCGGTAGCCCAGATGTCGCTAACAGTAGGAACTTCTTCGTCTTCAGCCACGGCAGCACGAATTCGAAGATGCTCATGGTGACCGTAGCCATAGATCTCGTAAACCATCTCAAATCGCGGCTCTTTGCCCAGGTAATCCAAGCTGGAAATATCGACGAGATAATCGAACGCCAGTTCGTCGCGGCAGTATTTGAGCAATGGCTTGGCGCTGGCGAGTTTGACGATCAGCGTCTGCTCACCGCGGAATTCCTTCACTTCGAGCACAGCATGACCGAATTTTTGCTTCAGGGCCTCGGCCATTTGGGCGGCATTCATGGTCGTAGAAAATTAAGCGGTGAGTTCGGCGATGAGTTCCTTCTTCTGATCGGTGAAGGAGTGCTCGGTTTCGATTTTGCGTTGCAGGCGCATGAGGCCTTCAAGCAAGGCTTCAGGCCGCGGCGGACAACCTGAGATGTAAACGTCCACAGGAATGATTTGGTCCACGCCTTGGAGCACAGCATAGCTGCGATACATGCCACCGCTGCTGGCACATGCACCCATGGCGATGCACCACTTCGGCTCCGGCATCTGATCCCACACGCGCTTCACGGCCAGGGCCATTTTGTAGGTCACCGTGCCAGCCACGATCATCACATCGGCCTGACGGGGGGAAAAGCGCATCACTTCCATGCCGAAGCGGCTCAAATCGTAGCGGCTGCACGCGGCGGCCATCATTTCGATCGCGCAGCAGGCCAGACCCATCGGCATCGGCCACATGGAGTTCTTGCGCATCCAGTTGATGGCTGCGTCCATCTTGGTGAAAATGATATTGCCTTCGATCTTCGAATCGTAAGCAGCAACGGTGGATTCAGCAGGGGCAACCATGAGACGACGTGGGGTTTTGGGGACGGCAAGGATTTACGCCCCGTGCGCAGGGGCGGCAAACAGATTGTGAATCTTTTCACAAAGGGGAGTGCATGTGTCTTGCCTGCTGCTTTCGCTCAAGTCAGTCCGTTTTCTGTGCGGGCATCTGCGTTCCATCCCAATTGTGCCAAGTGCCAGCGCAATTGTGCCAAAACCTGGCACTTTGGCCTATTTGGAGAGCGATGGCACTTTACGGTCAACACGCTGGAACCTTGCAGAATCAAGGCTTCCAGCGCCGCCGACCCCACTTGGCACGCGTCTAGCCATGGTAAGAGCACCAAAACCACACCTTCAACCCTTTCCCCCAAACACACATCATGAGCAAAATCCTCGGCATTGACCTTGGCACCACGAATTCCTGCATGGCCGTCCTCGAAGGCGGCAAAGCGATGGTGCTCGAAAATTCAGAAGGCGCACGCACCACACCTTCTGTCGTCGCTTTCACAAAAAGCGGCGAACGCGTCGTCGGCCAAGCTGCGAAGCGCCAAGCGGTGACGAATCCACGCAATACTGTCTTCTCCGTGAAGCGCCTGATGGGCCGCAAATTCGTCGAGCTCACTGAAGCCGACAAGCGCATGCCCTACAAGATCGTGGCCGCCAGCAATGGCGACGCTCATGTGCAGGTCGAAGTCGGCGGCGAGACCAAAACCTACTCCCCGCAGGAAGTTAGCGCGATGATTTTGGCCAAGCTGAAGGCCGATGCGGAAGCCAAGCTCGGCGAAACGATCACCGAAGCCGTCATCACCGTTCCTGCTTACTTCAACGACAGCCAGCGCAACGCCACCAAGGCCGCAGGCGAGATCGCCGGCCTCAATGTGCGCCGCATCATCAATGAGCCGACCGCCGCAGCCCTCGCTTACGGCCTCGACAGCAAGTCGGACGAAAAAGTCGCTGTCTATGACCTTGGTGGCGGAACCTTCGACATCTCGGTGCTCGAAATCGGCGACGGCGTATTCGAAGTGCTCGCTACAGATGGCGACACGCACCTCGGTGGTGACGACTGGGACAACACCCTCATCACTTGGATCGTCAACGAATTCAAAACCGACAGCGGCATCGACCTCAGCGGCCAGCCCGACGCGCTTCAGCGCATCAAGGAAGAAGCCGAGAAGGCCAAGATCGCCCTCAGCTCCAGCCAGAGCTACGATTTGAACCTCCCCTTCGTCACTGCCGATGCCACCGGGCCAAAGCACATCATGAAGACGCTCACACGTGCGAAGATGGAGCAGCTCACGGACAGCCTGTTCGAGCGCACCATCAAGCCGGTGAAGGATTGCCTCGCTGCCGCCAAACTGGACGCCAGCAAGATCGACGAACTCGTGCTCGTCGGCGGCATGACCCGCATGCCGAAGGTCGTTGAGACCGCGAAGAAGCTCGCTGGCAAAGACCCGCATCAGGGCGTGAACCCAGATGAAGTCGTCGCCATCGGCGCTGCCATCCAGGGCGGCGTGCTCAAAGGGGACGTGAAGGACGTGCTCCTGCTCGACGTGACCCCGCTCACGCTTTCCATCGAAACCGCTGGCGGTGTCGCCACGCCGATGATTCCACGCAACACGACCATTCCGAAGAAGCACAGCCAAGTCTTCTCCACCTACAGCGACAACCAGCCCGGCGTCGAAATCGTCGTCCTGCAGGGCGAGCGCCCGATGTCCCGCGACAACAAGACGCTCGGCACCTTCAAGCTTGACGGCATCCCGCCAGCACCTCGCGGCGTCCCGCAGGTCGAGGTCACCTTTGACATCGACGCCAACGGCATCCTGCACGTCTCTGCGAAGGAAAAAGTGTCTGGTAAGGAACAGAAAATCTCCATCCAGGGCAGCTCCGGCCTCAGCCAGGACGAGATCGAAAAAGCCAAGCGCGACGCTGAAGAGCACGCCGAAGAAGACCTCAAGCGCAAGGAAGCCGTCGAAGTGAAGAATAAGGCCGAGGGCCTGAGCTTCGAGATCGAGAAACAGCTCAAGGAGTGGGAAGAAAAAGTCCCCGCCGACCAGCTCGCCCCGATCAAGGACAAGCGCACCTCCTTGAAGTCTGCCGTCGAATCCGGAGACACCGACAAGATGAAGTCCCAGACCGAAGAACTCGAAAAACTCTTCGCCGCCGCCTATCAAGCCGCCGCTGCCGCAGGCGCAACCGCCGGAGCCCCCGGTGGCATGCCCGACATGGGCGGAATGGGCGGCGCTGGCCCCGATGTCGCTGCTTCGGAAACGAAGTCGCAGGACAAAGGCAAGGTCGTCGATGCTGACTTCGAAGTGGTCGATAAGGACAAGTAATCGCTGACGAACGATGCAAAAAACGACAACAGCGTGTGGATTTCGTGGGGTGCCGATGATTCGTCGGCACTCCGCATCCTATCGCGCTTGGGTCGCTGTCTCCATTTCAACCCCTCAACCACGATGAGTTTGGAGGCGCTCAAGGAATTGTCAGCACTCGATGGAGAGGCCAAAAGCCTCCTCCAGAAGCATGGCGAACTCCTGCTGGCCACCCGCCGTCGTTTCTTGAACCAGATCGTCGAATGCTTCACCGCATTGACCGAGGCCGAGGGCTTCCGCATCAAGCGTGATCCGATGGGTGCGAGCGCCCGACTCGATCAAACCGAGCTGGCGATCAGTTGCACCGATCCGTCCGACACGCTGGTGGATTCACAGGCAAAGTATTCCGTAACCTGCTCTCTGGCCCCGAACAAGGCCTATGGCATCCTGCTGTGCCGCCAACCGCTCATAGAGTTCACCAATCAAAGCGCCGACACGAACGACCAGATCACGAACAAGAAGCTCGAGATCCAATATATCCGGTCGCTGATCGAAAATCAGGGTCAGGACCATTGGTTCGTCATGGGCCGTCTGGAAAACACTGCCGACGTGCGTGGTATGACCGGACAACTGCTACCGCAGTATGAATCCTTCGCCACCTTCCAGCAGGCCGTGAAAACGGCGCTGCGTGACATCTCCAACGCCGCCCTCGCTCCCCGCGCATCATGAAATCCGACACCTCCCATGCTTCTGTGGTGGCCGCGATCGCCATCACCCTCCTCGCCTCCTGCGGCAAATCGCCCGAGGCAGTCAAACCGGCTGTTCCTGAGGCTCCGAAGGCTGCGGTGGTCTCTGATAGCAAGATCGACGCCGCCATTACCGAAGCTCTGAGTGCTCCCATGCTTGCCGCAGGCGATCTCGCCGACGAAGCGCAGGCCATTCTCGCCCAATATCCCGGCAAAACTGCCACCGACCTGCTGAATGTGCCCGAAGTGAACACCAAGCTGCGCAACCTGCTGACCAAGCTCGGGCAGGACAAGCCGCTGCTGGCACGGATCAACTCCAGCGTCGATCTCGCCGCGCAAATCAAAGGCCTCGAAGGTGCGGCCAAGCTTGATCTCGACATGAAAGGCTACGATAAGACCCGTACGTCCCGCATGCTGCAAGCCGTGCTCTCTGAAGAACCGAAGCAGCTCGTGGCTTACCTCGTCGGTGAAATCGGTGAAGCAGCGCCCGACATCAGCTACGGCGGCCTCGACCGCGCCCCTAATGGCGTCTCCATCGTCCCCAACCCCGCCGCTGCCCCAGCGGCCCCCAAAACCAATCTCCCCGACTAATTTTCCCCACTTTCCGCCCGGCCAGCCGACACACCAACCCGTGTGACAGCAGGCCGGGCAGACAACCCGAAACCAAACCAGAACCAGAAACCCTGAAAGCATAAACCAGACCAACTATGGCTACCTCCATCACACCCCTCGGACGCCGCGTCCTCGTGAAGCGCTCCAACAGCGAAGAAAAAACCGCTGGCGGCATCTTCCTCCCCGACACCGCCAAAGAAAAACCGCAGGAAGCTGAAGTGCTCGCACTCGGCACCGGCAAAGATGACGAAGGCAAAGACGTGACCACGCTCTTCACCGTCAAGGTCGGCAACAAGGTCCTCATCTCCAAATACGGCGGCACGGAAGTGAAGCTCAATGGCGACGACGTCCTCATCATCAACGAAACCGACATCCTCGGCATCATCGCTTAATTCACCACCCCCTAACCCAAACTCATCACTTAAACTATTATGGCTAAACAACTGCAATTCGACGAAAACGCACGTCACGCACTCCTCCGTGGTGTCACTAAACTGGCTCGTGCCGTGAAGGCCACGCTTGGACCTTCCGGACGCAATGTCATCCTGGAAAAGAAATTCGGCTCCCCAACGATCACCAAGGACGGTGTCACCGTGGCCAAGGAAATCGAACTTCCGGATCCATGGGAAAACATGGGCGCCCAGCTCATCAAGGAAGTCTCCTCCAAGACCTCCGACATCGCTGGTGACGGCACCACGACCGCAACGGTCCTGGCCGAAGCCATCTACGCTGAAGGTCTCCGCAACGTGACCGCCGGCGCCAACCCGATCTCGCTTCAGCGCGGCATCATGAAGGCCACCGAGGCCATCGTCGCCAAGCTCAAGGAAATCTCCACCCCCGTCAAAGACAGCAAGGAAGTGGCCCAAGTCGCAACCGTCTCCGCCAACTGGGACACCGCCATCGGCAACATCATTGCCGAAGCCATGGATAAAGTGGGTAAAGAAGGAACCATCACCGTCGAAGAAGCCAAATCCATCGAAACGACTCTCGAAGTCGTCGAAGGTATGCAGTTCGACAAAGGTTACCTCTCCCCATACTTCGTCACCAATCCGGAGACGATGGAGTGCAACCTCGAGAACGCCTACATCCTCATCAACGAGAAGAAGGTCAGCAATCTCAAGGACATGCTCCCTCTGCTTGAGAAGGTCGCTCGCTCCGGCAAGCCCCTCCTCATCATCGCGGAAGACGTCGAAGGCGAAGCCCTTGCCACCCTCGTGGTGAACAAGCTGCGCGGCACCCTCAACATCGTCGCTGTGAAGGCCCCTGGTTTTGGCGATCGCCGCAAAGCCATGCTCGAAGACATCGCCATCCTCACCGGTGGTCGCTGCATCACGGAAGATCTCGGCATCAAGCTCGAAAACATTGAGCTCTCCGACCTCGGTCGTGCCAAGCGCATCACCATCGGCAAGGAAAACACCGTCATCGTCGAAGGCGAAGGCGGCAGCGACGCAATCGCCGGACGCGTTTCCCAGATCAAGAACCAGATCGCCGAAACCACCAGCGACTACGACCGCGAGAAGCTCCAAGAGCGCCTCGCCAAGCTCGCCGGCGGTGTTGCCGTCATCAACGTTGGTGCTGCCACCGAAACCGAGATGAAGGAAAAGAAAGCCCGCGTCGAAGACGCCCTGCACGCCACCCGCGCAGCCGTTGAAGAAGGCATCGTTCCTGGGGGCGGTGTCGCCCTCATTCGCGCTCAGGCTTCCATCGGTGACCTCGGTCTCGTCGGTGACGAGAAGACTGGTGCTGAAATCGTCGCTCGTGCCATCGAAGCTCCTCTCCGTCAGCTTGCAGCCAATGCAGGCGTCGAAGGCGCGCTCATCGTTGCTGAAGTCAAGAAAGGCAAAGGCAACCACGGCTACAACGTCGCCACTGGCAAGTATGAGGACCTCATCAAGGCAGGTGTCGTTGACCCAGCCAAGGTGACCCGCAGCGCTCTCCAGAACGCCGCTTCCATCTCCGGCCTCCTCCTCACCACCGAATGTCTGATCTCCGACATTCCGAAGGAAGAGAAAGCCGACGGCGGCCACGCCCACGATCACGGCGGTATGATGTAATACCTTTTGACCGCGAGTTGACCCAACCCACCTCGCGAATCAAAACCCAAAAACCCCACGCGGCCCGGAAGCAATTCCGGGCCGCTTTTTGTACGATGGACACTCTTGTCCGTCGATCATAGCTCCCGTTTCGTCCTCCAATCCCTCACGGCTCCGCCACCGGATCCTTGCCCACAAAAATCCCCAGCACCGCACCGCCGATGATCCACGCGATCACATGATCTGCGATGTTCACGATGGTGTCCCGGGCTGGCTGTTCCATCCAGATCCACATCGGGAGGTCGCTCGTCAGCCCCGCAAACAAACCTGCCGCCGCCACAAACGCCATGCGTGCCGGATAAAACAGCGCCGCCTGACTCAGCAGTGCTGCGATCAACAACGCGCAGATCAACGTGCGGACAAAACTCAAAATCATGTTCGTGCCCAAGCTGATCTCTGTTTTGCCAGGGCGAATGATCGCATAGACATAGGGGCCATCCTCCAGCGCTTTTGCCTGCTTCGCCTCGTGCGCTTTTTTTTCCTCGGGCGTAGCCAGCTTGGACGTCGGCTCCATCGACGGCAGCACGTAAATGCCATGACCCGCAGTCACGTTCGCCTTGATCGCTTCGGATACCGTTGACTCATCACGAAACTCGCGGAACCCATTCTCATGCCAGCCTAGCACCGTCCAAGACAAAGCCTCCCACGCGAAGACGGCGATGGCGGCGAGAAAAGCTCCGAGAATGATTTTGCCCATGAATGTTAGTAACGTTGAGGAAGTAATCGGCAAGCAAGCTTTCTGCCAAATCCGTCACATTCAGGTTCCTGTTACCTCAGCACACCGGCGTGAGCAATGGCTCACCACGGCTATGCGCCGCGAGATTCTCGACCACCAGGCGCGCCATTTCTCGCCGTGTTTCATACGTCCCACTGCCAATATGCGGCAGCAGCACCGCGTTCTCGCACTGGACCAAGGCCTCCGGCACCTTTGGTTCGTTCTCAAACACATCGAGTCCCGCAGCGCGAATCGTACCGCGTTGCAGTGCCGCGATGAGCGCCGCTTCATCAATGACGGAACCGCGGGCGATGTTGATGAGCGTGCCTTTAGCTCCCAGCGCCTCCAGAACCGCCGCGTTGATCAAATGCTTCGTCTTTGCGCCACCCGGACAGGCCACGATCAAAAAATCCACCGCACGCGCCAATTCGATCAGCGAGTCAAAAAACTCCCAACTCACCTCCTGCTGCGTGCGTCCGTGATACGCGATGCGCATCCCGTGCGCTTCAAGTCGATGCGCTATCGCTTTGCCTATGCGCCCGAGGCCGACGATGCCCGCGAGCTTGCCACGCACCGCATGCGCCAGCGGAAAGGCACCCTGCGTCCACGATCCGGCATGCAGGAAACGATTCGCCTCAATCAAACGCCGGCTCGTCATCAGCACCAGCGCACTCGCCGTATCCGCCACATCTTCCGTGAGCACGTCCGGAGTGTTCGTCACGCGAATGCCCTGTGCTCGGCACCAATCGACTGGCACACCATCATAGCCGACGCCAAACACACTGATGATCTCCAGCTTCGGCAGTTGCTCCAGCAATGCCACCGGTGACACACTGCCGCCCGACATCACGATGCCGCGAATCTGTGCACCGACACTCGCCAGCAGCGCCGCTTTGTCCTCCGCATGAAAGTAATCATGACAGACATGCGCCGCACGCAGCGGATCCAGCAAAAAATCTGGCAACGGGGCAAGAACGAGAACGGGAGTCTTTTCCATGATGTATTACGAGCGCGATTTTTTCCATTCCTGCGGCGGCACGAGACGCACGCCGTCCGGCCATTTCGCGCCCTGTTGAATCCAGTCGTGCAAAACTTGCTGATGCTCACGCTCCAGCCGTTCCGGAGTCGGCGGCATCGCCACCGGATTGTTGTGACCCAGCAGCAGCACCTTATAGAGCAGGCTTTCATGCGGTGAGCCTGGCACGATCACCGGCCCGCTGCGTCCGCCCTTCATCGCCAGCGCTTTTGTTTCCAGATTCAAACCTGCAAACACATAGCTGTGCTGATGACACTCCAGGCAGCGCGACTCCAACAGCGGCTTCACATCGCTCACAAAATCCACCGGCTCATCCTTCAGCACGGTCAGGTTCATGCATGCCGTTAGACTCACGGAGGTCATCAAGGTTGCGATCCAGGTTCGTTTCATGCCTTCATCATCCTGTGGCATCTCTGCCTGACAAGCAGCGATTCACCCCTGGCGATTCCGCATCATGTCCGCCACCTGCGCAAAAAACGCCGCGATGACGGCACCTTCCTCCGGCGGAATCACCACCTCCTGCATCGCTTCGCCCATCAGCTTCATCCAGCGATCCCGCTCTGCTTCACCAATGGAAAATGGCATGTGCCGCCCACGCAAACGAGGATGCCCGCGTTCCTCAATGTAGGTCTGCGGCCCGCCGAAGCGATACACGATGAAATTTGCCAGTCGCTTCTCCGCTCCCGCCCAGTCATCCGGCGGATACATTTTCCCAATCACGTCATCCGTCCGCACACGACGGTAAAACGCCGTCACCATGCTGCGCAGTTTCGTTTCGCCCACCTGGGCGCAGAGAGTCGAAAGTTCATCCATGATTCACCATAAACACAGGAGTAAGGCAGGAAAGCTGGAGCCTGAATTCCTTTTCAGTTCCGGCTTTTCATCAAAAATTCCCTTTCGAAGGGAATTCCGTCGAAAGTTTCGCCTCTTACACGACGGATGATTGACTCATCTGCCAAACTCGTTCGTATCCACACCATGAAAACCGCGCTCACCCTTCTCACAACCCTCCTCATGGCCTCTCTCGCCCCTACCTCCTCTGCTGCCGACGCCAAAACTGAAACCGCTGTCATCGGCGGCGGCTGCTTCTGGTGCGTCGAGGCACAGTATCTTCTCGTCAAAGGCGTCAAGCACGTCACCAGCGGTTACGCCGGCGGCAAAACCGAAAACCCCACCTATGAACAAATCTGTGAGGGCGATACCGGCCACGCCGAGGTCATCAAGATCGAGTTCGATCCCACCGTCGTCACTTACAAGGAGATCATCGACCTCTTCTGGGACGCGCATGATCCGACCAGCGTCACCAAGGAAGACATGATGAAGCACGGCAAGCTCTTGCCCAAGGGCACTGCCTATCAAGGCAACGACTACGGCACCCAGTACCGCTCCGCCATCTTTTACACGACCGAGGAGCAGCATAAAATCGCCGAAGCCTCCAAAGCCGAAGTGCAAAAGAAATGGAAAGACCCCATCGCCACCGAGATCGCCCCGCTCAAGAAATTCTATCCCGCCGAGGACTACCACCAGAACTTCAAAGCCCTCAATCCCAACCAAGGCTACGTCCGCGCCGTCGTTGATCCCAAGACCGAAAAATTCAAGCACACCCTCGAAGAAAAAGGCAAGATCAAGCCCGAGGCGAAGTGATCCCAAAGTGGCCCGCACACTCCGTGTGCGGCATCCGAATTCGTTCCAAGGCGGAGGCAACCCCTCCGCCTTTCTTCTTGCCATGCGGCAGCGATTCTGGCGGAATGGCGAGCATGAGTAATTACCGCATTCTTCCTCGCGTCATCATCATTCTCGTCAGTGCCCTACTGGCGGCCATTGTCGGCGTTTGTGTTCAAGCTCGGCGCATCACCGGAAGACCCCAGGAATTCCGCTCACTGGCAAAGCTTGTCGCAGGCGGGCAGATGGTCTTTAACAACACCATCACCTGGCGCGAACAGCAGCAGGACTTCTACGGAACGATCATCGAAACCATCGAATCCGCTGAAATGAAACGCCGCGCCTGCGAGCGTGTGAAAGCGCTGAATCCTGATCTCAAAGACAGTGACGTGGACATCCGTGTCGCTCAAACCAAAGGCAGCGCCATCTTCAACATCCTCGCGACCGGGACTGAACCCAAATACACACGGATCTTTCTCGATGCCTTGCTCGATGAGTTCATATCCTTCCGGCAGAGCATTCGCGAACAGGCGCAAGGCAAGGTGCTACAGCAGTTTCTCCAGGAGGTGGTCACAAGGCAGAAGTCCATGGAAGACTCCGCTGCGAAACTGGAGCAAGCGCGTGCCCGGGGGGTGGACACGCTCAGTGTCAGATCAGATCAGGAGCGGCTCGTGGTGCGCCTCAACAACCAGCGCAATCAGCGCGACGACCTCCGTCTCAAAATCAAGTCCATGAAAGACGAAGATGCCGCCCGCGCACCCTTGCAAACCCAGCTTGAAGCCACCGAATCGGAAATCCAAGACATTGAAAAAGACCTCGCACGCTGGGAACCGGCCCTCGCCGAATTGAAGACGATCGAGGGAAAATATGCTGCCAACAAGCTGGCCTATGAGAAGCTGATCAACGAAGTGGAGAAGCTGCAGTCCGCATTCAATTCAAGGTCCGACTACGTCGCTATTCAGGAGCGTGCGACTCCTTCCAGTGAAAACGTCGAAGACTGGGTAATGCCCATCGCCGTGGGTGCCGTCAGTTTTGGTTGTCTGGGAGGACTTGTTGGCCTGGTGCTGGGCCTTATCATCGTGCGGTCTCCCAAGCCTCCGCAGATTCCAGCGGCGCTCTGACTCACATCACCACCCTCAATCCACGCATCGAGTTTATCAATTCGTCCCTCACCTTCGCCTCGCACAAACTCGCCGCACTCCTTCCTCTCCCATGAACACCTCCCACCAGCGCTGGCTTCTCGAACAACTCCCGCAATGGGAGCGTGATGGACTTCTCACCGCCGACGCGGCTCGTACCTTGCGCGAGCGCAATGCCATCGATGAATCTCAACCCGGGCTGTCGCAGATTGTGATGGGTTCGCTCGGTGCGTTGCTGATTGGTTCGGGCTTGATCGCGGTGATTGGTTACAACTGGGATGACTTCTCGCGGCCCGTGCGGCTGCTGTTCGCGTTTCTGCCGCTGCTGGTAACGCAGATCATCAGTTTCCGCGTGTTGCAGCGTGGCGATGCCGCTGCGGCCTGGGTGCGTGAAACAGCAGCGCTGCTACAAGCGCTTGCGACGGGCGCGTGCATTGCGCTTGTGTCGCAAATCTACAATCTTGGCGGTGAATGGCCGGATTTCCTGTTTTGGTGGCTGCTGCTGAGTCTGCCGCTGACATGGGTGCTGCGTTCGCATGCGGTGGCCATCTTTTATCTCATCGGCATCGCGATCTGGAGTGTGGATCAAGTCGGTTACGGCAGACCTTGGCATGACAGTTCGCTCCTTTATCCGCTGCTACTGCTCGGTCTGGTGCCCTATTGGCCGGGATGGCCTGCGAAAGCGCCCCTTTCGATTTCGGTGCGCTGGATAATGACGATCAGCGCCATCTTTGGCCTTTGCAGCGCTGCCGTTTTCGTGAGTACCTACCATGAGGACTACTACACCTATCGACACGAAACGTTCCTCTGGCTTTGGACTCTCACCGCCGCTGCGCTGGTGCTGTTTCCGCTCAACCACGTCGGCATTGACGAATCCACGGGCCGCAAACCTCAAGTCGTGCTCGGTTCTCTGTGGCTACTCGGCTACGGTTTGGCCGCCACGTTTCGCGATGTGAGCGATGACATCCTCAAAGGAGCCTCACATGCCTTGAAGTTGCCTTGGTGCTGGGGACTTCTTGCCGTGCTCCTTGTGTTTGTGCTCTTGGCCTCAACACGCAAGCGCTGGGCCGTGCTCGCCATCGCATCCATCGCTCTGCTGCCATTGATCTCCTTCCCGTTTGTCGAAGGCAACAGCGGTTACTACAGCACCATGCTCTCCTGGCTGGTGACGCTGCATCTTTCACTCATTGGTCTCACGCTGATCGTGCTCGACTTCCTCGGTAAACGCGGTGCGCCACGCCTCGGTGCTCTGCTGCTCTCCGTGCTCATCATCGCCCGCATGGCGGACAGTCATTTCTCGCTTCTAGCCAAAGGACTCGCCTTCATCGTCGTCGGGGTGGCCTTCCTGACCTTCAATTTCTTCATGAGCCGACGTCATCGCCAACCTGCCCTTCCCTCCGCATGAAAACGCTTCCTCTCATCATCTTCGCCATCGCCGCAGTCGGCCAATGGGCCGCGCCCTTGTCGCAAATCTGGACGCATGAGCAAACACTCACGCAAGGCACACTCATCAAGCTCAAGTGCAGTGCACCCGACCCTTACGATCCGTTGCGTGGCCGTTATTTGGCCGTGAGGCCGGAGCAGCGTGAAGTCAGTGTGCCTTCAGAGATGAAACTGGCGAGTGGTGCACCTGTCTATGCCACACTGACTACTGGCACGGACGGACTCGCCACGATATCCAGTCTCTCACTCACACCACCCGCCACCGGTGACTACATTCACTTGAAGACCGGCTACACCTATCAAAGCAAAGCCAGTATTCAGTGGCCGTTCGAGCGCTTCTACATCAACGAAAAACTCGCCCCTGAGGCCGACAAGTGGTTCGCCGAGAACATCCGCAGCGACAAAGGCATCATCGCCGAAGTGCGCGTGCTCAAAGGTCGCGCCGTGCTGGCCGATCTCAGTCTCGACGGCAAATCGTTCCGCGAGATCCTCAAGGAACGCGTAAAATGACACGATACAGAGGGCCCACGGAACTCACGGAATTGAATCCATCCGTTATCCGTGAGCTTCCGTGTATTCCGTGGGCAACATTCAGCTGTGGATTTGTGTTTTACACCTTCACATTCCACCCCTTGCGATAACGCTCACGACCCCAAAGCTTCAGCGCTTCGGCGTTGTCGAGGATCTTGCCGGTCTTGGGATCGCATTTGACCACCGTGTTCGTGCGATAGGCCATGTTACCGAGGTGGCACATCATCGTGCTCTTCTGGCCTTCGACGATAGGGCTGTTGAGTTTTGCCTCGCCTCTAATCGCATCGAGGAAGTTGCCAATGTGGGCACCATCGCCACCACCAGCGCCTTTGCCCTTGCTGACTTCGACGCCTTTGAGGTCGTAGTTGATCCATAAATCGCGGGCGATGGCCATGGTGCCGTTATCACCATAGAACATGACCTCCGCCAGAGGCTTCTCTGCCGCACGCGGATGAGAACTGCTTTGCACCCACTCACAGCCCGCGTGGCCAAAATCATAGACCGCTGTGCCGGTATCTGGCGTTTCCTGCGCGTCATCGAAAAAGTAGCGGCCGCCGTTGTAGGTCGTGCGCAGCGGATAGTCGCCCTTGATGCCCCAGCGCAGGATGTCGAGCGTGTGGATGCCGTTGTTGCCGAGTTCGCCGTTGCCCCAGTGCCAGAACCAATGCCAGTCGTAGTGCGCCAGCGATTTGAAATCGTGCTTCGCATCATCCGGCACCGGTCCCTGCCACAAATTGTAGTCGATGTCCGGCGCAGCAGGCTTCTCGTTCGTCGCGACGGATTTGCGCGTGTTGTAGTAAAAGCCACGGCCAAAGCGCACCGGGCCGATGGCACCGCCGTGCAGCGCCTCGATGGCTTCCTTCATCCAGGTGCGACGCTGATTGCCCATCTGCACCACGCGGTCGTACTTTTTCGATGCCTCAACGATCATCTCCGCCTCGTGCGCATTCTGGCTGCCGGGTTTCTCGACATAGACATGCTTCCCAGCCTGCATGCAGAGCAGCGCTGCCGGCGTGTGCCAAAAATTTGGCGTGGCGATGAAGACGGCATCTAGCGTCTTGTCATCGAGAATGGTGCGGAAGTCCTTCACGCCTAAGCAGGACACCTTCTGTGTGTCGTTGATGACCTTGAGGCCGCTTTCGAGCCGTTTCGGGTCCACTTCAGCCACGTAAGCGATCTCCACGTTCGGCAGCTTCAGCAACGCCTGCACATGCCCCATGCCACGCCCGAGCGCGACGACGGCGACTTTGAGTTTTTTCTGCGCCGCATCCGCAGCACGAAGTTTAGGCAAAGCGGAGACAGCGGCGAGCGCGGACGTTTGATGGAAGAAGGTGCGGCGGTTCATGGTGGTGCAAAGAATCGGCTTCGAATGGGTCTCTCTTGCACATCATCGTTCGTCCTCGTTCTCGTGCTCCTACTCGTCCTCGATTCTTCGGCTCCGCCATCACTCAGCGACCCGATTTGATCGAGTTCGAGTAGGAAGACGATTCCAACCTCTAATTTCCCCGTGCATCCGGCTCTTTTTCGCCCACTATCCGCGCTGCAAACACTGCCATGACCTTCGCCGAGCTTCACCGCATTTATCACCAGCCCTTCTTCAACCTCCTCAAGCAGGCACGCGCTGTGCATGACGAGCATTGGACGGACAACTCGGTCCAGCTTTGCACCCTGCTCAGCATCAAGACCGGTGGTTGCAGCGAAGACTGCGGCTACTGCGCCCAAAGCGCCCGCTACACCACCAGCGTGCAGGCAGAGAAGCTCATGCCAAAGGAGCAGGTCATGGAGCGCGCCCTCGCCGCCCGTGCCAGCGGCTCCACCCGCTTCTGCATGGGAGCAGCTTGGAAAGGCGTGCGCAAAGGCACTCAAAAATTCGATCAGGTGCTCGACATCGTGCGCGATGTTTCAAAGCTCGGCATGGAAGTTTGCGTCACCCTCGGCGAACTCGGCGCGGATGAGGCCGCCGATCTCAAGCAAGCCGGCGTCACCGCCTACAACCACAACGTGGACACCTCCCCTGAGAATTACCCGAACATCGTCAGCACCCACACCTTTGAAGACCGCCTGCGCACCATCCGCCACGCGCAGGACGCCGGCATGTCCGTCTGCTGCGGTGGCATCCTCGGCCTCGGCGAGACCATCGACGACCGCCTGAAAATGCTGGAGGTCATCTCCAACTTCAATCCGCAGCCCGAAAGCATTCCGATCAACGCCCTCATGCCCATCAAAGGCACGCGGATGGGCGACAACGAAGTCATTGATGCGTTCGCCTTCGTCCGCATGATCGCCGTCACACGCATCGCCGTGCCAAAGGCCAAAGTGCGCCTCAGCGCTGGCCGCACCAACCTGTCCAAGGAAGCCCAGGCCCTCGCCTACTTCGCCGGTGCCAACTCCATCTTCTACGGCGACAAACTCCTCACCACCGCCAACCCACGCGCCAACGAGGACATGAAACTCCTCCGCGAACTCGGCCTCGCCCCCCTGGAGCCCAATCCCGGCCTCGAAGCCCCCGAATCCATGGACGGCGTGCCGCTGAGCCCCTGCTGCGACCATTCCTGCGAGAAGGAAAAGGCGAGCGCTTGTTGCTAGGGTGGAAGCTAATCAAGCTCTTGGTCTTCAAGGATCAGCTCTTCTTCAAATTCAAATTTCGAGGGACTGATCCTGAGCCTTGCGATCTTCCAGTGCGCATTTTTAGCTTTTCGGATCTTACACAAGGCATCCACAAGGGCAGGCGGGCTTTCAAAGCCCACAGTCACTTTCTGCACACATGCGTGCGGCAGTTTTAGGAACGCCGCAACGTGGTTATTATAAATGCGGAGTTGTGCGAAATGCTCTTCCGTTTCCGGTGCAGCCCCGACGTAGCAATGCTTTTCATAAATTAACAGGCGGCACTCTTGTTCATGCGCCCAATCGTTACCTTTAGAAGTCACAAGTTTCTTGATTTCATCTGGAGGGAGTGACCGCTGGCCAGCTAGGCCCCACACGTTCGCTCTTTCAA